>Ga0224555_1000033_pt1 | contig 165519 bp, 132 predicted proteins | sample 714S23034metaG_FD_180687 | JGI IMG/M metagenome (GOLD analysis project Ga0224555, IMG submission 180687) | Peat soil microbial communities from Stordalen Mire, Sweden - 717 S2 30-34 | ecosystem: Environmental > Terrestrial > Soil > Wetlands > Peat | place: Sweden: Norrbotten County, Stordalen...
CAAAACCAAAGCAAAGGCCAAACCCAAAACCCACAAGGCGGCGGCCTAAAGGCCGCATCGCTTTGTTTCACAAAGCGGACAGATCACTAATTATTAAAACCGGACAACTTGACTTGTTAACGACAGTGCATACTCAGTTTCGCTATTATCGGACACCGTTTCCCAGTAGCGAAGCGGCGAACCGCCCCTTTACCGTCCAGGCACCAAGTGCTACTGTGGTCCGATGAGCGTGCGTGTCACGAGTGATGACCTGCTTGGCTCGTTCTCGAGTGCACCCCCCGGCCTGTGTTGAATCAAGACTTATCTACGAGCGAGCCCTGGAACATCGAGCGAGAGTTCTCATTCCTCGGCTGGGGCCAGCCTCCATACATCGCAGAGGCCGTGACATTTTTTCGAAACCAACCGGCTCCCCCAAGGGTATGCATAGTGAGGGAGTCTTCGAGCCAAACCTATGCGATGTGCGTTGTTGCTGTTCTTGAGCGCGGCCTTGGCGTCGGCCGCCAGCTTGCCGGTCGCCTTTGAGCCGAACCGCGGTCAGGAACCTGGACCGGCCGAATTCCTTGCGCATACCTCGGGTGCCGCCTTGACCCTGCGCGCCGGCCTCGCCGAGTGGATCTCGCGCGAGGCGCGAGTGGCGGTGGTTTTTGAATCCGCCCGCCGCGGCGTGCAGGGTCAGGGCGAAGACGCACTGCCCGGCGTGGTCAACTACCTCATCGGCAATCAGCCCTCGCGCTGGCGCAAGAATATTCCCACTTATTCGCGCGTCCGTTACCGGCAACTGTATCCCGGCGTCGACGTGGTTTACGAGGTGAACGACGGGCGCCTGGAATACGATGTGGTGCTGGCTCGCGGTGCCGATCCGAACCGCATTCGCCTGCGCGTGGAAGGCGCGCAAGGGTTGCGCGTGGATGACGCGGGCGACCTGGTGATCGCGACCGCGGGCGGCGAGCTCCGGCAGCACCGTCCCATCGTCTATCAGGAATCGAACGGCCAGCGCCGCCAGATTGCCAGGCGGTACCTGTTGCGCGGACGCGAAGTGCGTTTCGCGCTTGGGCGCTATGACCGCTCCCAGCCGCTGGTCATCGACCCGGCGCTCACCTGGGCCACCTATCTGCTGCCTAGCAGCAATGGCGTGACCACCAGGGACGTGCAGACCTTGGCCGTGGCGCTCGATTCAGCCGGCAATATCTACCTGGCGGGGTCGGTGTTCAGCTCTGTCGGCTATAACGAGTGCTTCATCGCCAAGTTGAACCCTTCCGGCACGGCAAACTCCGTCACATTCATCGGCGGCGAGTCCGGCAGCAGCGACGCTACCGCCATCGCGGTGAGCTCGGCAGGCAACATCTACCTGGCCGGCGGCACCGCCTCGGGGACCTTCCCAGCCAGTAGTTATTACCTGAACGAGGACGTTCACCCGGGCGAAACCGTCGACGGTTTTGTCATGGAGCTCAACAATGCCGCCACCCCGGTTTTTTCGTACTATTTCGGCGGATCGGGCACTGATGCCTTCTACGGGTTGGCGGTCGATCCGGCGGGCAACGTCTATCTGGTGGGAAACACCAATTCGTTGGATTTGCCGGTCTTCAGCACTTCCGCGGCGGGTCCCGCGCAGACTTACCTGGGTGGCACGGGGGCGCGGAATGCCTTCGTCGTGGAGTTCAGCTCAGCGGGTGCACTGGTTTACTCCACTTACCTGGGAGGTTCCGTCGCCGATGAAGGCTTCGCCATCGCGGTCGATGCCGATGGCAACGCATACGTTACCGGCGCCGCCGAGTCAAGCGACTTTCCGGTGGCCGGCAGCAACCCCTTTCAATCTAAGCTCAAAGGCGTCCAGAACGCATTCGTCGCCAAAATCGCACCCAACTCGGGCGCGCTGGTTTACTCCACGTATCTGGGTGGAAGCGTCTACGATATGGGCAATGGCATCGCGGTTGACTCGAGCGGCACGACGTACATCACCGGTGAGACAAACTCGTTCAATTTTCCCGTGACGCCCGGCGCCTATCAAACAACCTATGGAAGCACCCAGGACGGCACCAACGCCTTCGTCACCCGGTTGGACGGCAGCGGGTCGTCGCTCCTCTACTCGACGTACCTGGGAGGCAGCAGCGGCGATTCCGCTAACGCCGTCGCCATCGATTCCGCGGGCAACGCCTACATCACCGGCGACGCCACTTCCACCAACTTCCCGATCAGCGATGCATTCCAAAGCACCAAGCGGGCCCCTTCGGGCGTTGCTAACGCCTTCGTGGCCGGCCTGAATGCGTCGGGCTCCGGCCTGCTGTTTTCCAGCTACCTGGGCGGCAATGCCGCGGCAACCGTGCTCGGCGGGACCGTCAATTATGGGGATTCGGGCCTTGCCTTAGCGCTGAACTGCGCAGCCGGGCTGGTGGTGGCCGGACTCACGGACTCGACCAACTTCCCCACCACCAGCGGGACCGTCACTCCGAAGTACCCCGGCGGCGCGCCGGATGCGTTCGTGGCCCAGATCGGGGCCGGCAGCGTTCCCGACAACATCACCCCCGGCGGCATTGTGAACAACGCCAATTTCGCAAGTGGCGCGGTGGCGCCGGGTTCCATCGTGAGCATTTTCGGAAGCGGCCTGGCTCCTTCCACGCAACTCTTCAGTGGGTTCCCGCTGACCACCTCGCTGGGCGGAGTCACCGTGAGCGTGAACGGCGTGAATGCGCCGATATTTTATGCCAGCCCCAGCCAGATCAATATCCAGGTGCCATTTGAGACCGTACCCGGCTCGGCGATGATTGCGGTGAACAGCAGTTGCGGTTCCAGCGGGCAGGTTCAGGTCCAAGTGGCGCAAGCCGCGCCCTACATTCTGCAGACCGTTACCGGGCAGGGTGAGGCGCAGGCCATCGTGCAGAACTACAATGCATCCACCGGCCAGTACACCCTGAACGGTCCCGACAACCCGGCCAAAGTGGGCAGCCTAGTCGTCGCTTATCTAATCGGTATCGGTCCCGTCTCCAACCCGCCGGCCGATGGTGCGGCCGCTCCCACCACATCAGTGTCGCCCTCGACCCTTACCTACAGCTCCACCATCGGCGGCTGGACCACCCCGCTCAACAACTACCCGTTCCTCGGCCTGGCGCCCGGCTGGGTGGGGTTGGATCAAGCCAACCTGACCGTGCCCGTCGGCCTGAGCACCGGCCAATACTCGGTGGTAATCACAGTCGGTGGCGTGTCAAGTCAAACCACCCCCGCCCCAACCATGTTCGTCACCGAATAGCGGCCGCAAGGCCGCCCGAGCGAGAGCCAGTTTCCCTTCAAGTCGATGACTATTGCTTGGGCGGCGTGCTGGGTTCCTGCGTCTCCTTGGTCTTGTCGTCGGGCAGCGGAGCGACGGGCTGCTCCTCGATGGCCTACTCGCCGCACCGACTTACGTAGACTGTTCGGTTCGTTTGTCACACTGGCCGTCGGCGCAAGTCCGAAATCGGCTCGCGGGGCGACGTAGCGGGAACCTCAGCGACGCCCTGTCTGACTGGCCCCCCATTTGGGCGAAAAGTCGCCAAGCCGCCGAGTGGTGCCTGGTCCAGCCGCGAGCGGCGCCCGGTCCACGCGGCGTTATTTACCATTATCGGACACTGTTTTCCGCAGCTGTGCGCGAGCGCGCCGCGCGGAAACCGACGGCCCGGCCGAATCCGGCGGTTGGCCACATCCGCGGGTAGGGCGTTTTTCGTCCGGTTGACTGCGCCCTGCCCAACTTCCGGTTGCCCGGACACAACTTCGCCTGTCTTACTCAGACTTGAGAGAAGCCATATCAATGGAGAAGCGGTACTTCACATCGGACTTGAGCAGTCTCTCGTAGGCCTCATTGACCTTCTGGATCGGGATGACTTCGACATCGGCGGTGATGTGATGTGCCCCGCAGAAATCGAGCATCTCCTGAGTCTCAGGGAGGCCGCCGATGTTGGATCCGGAGAGATTACGGCGGCCCATGATGAGGCCGAAGGCAGAGACCCCCAGGGGCTTCGCGGGAGCGCCGACAAGGGTAAGATTGCCGTCGAGGCCGAGCAGGTTGAGATATGCGTTGATGTCGTGCGCGGCGGAGACCGCGTCGAGGATGAAGTCGAAGCTGCCGGTGTGCTTCTTCATCTCGTCGGCATTGCGGGAAACGACGACTTCGTCGGCGCCGAGGCGGAACGCGTCTTCCTTCTTACCGGGCGAGGTGGTGAAGACGACGGCGTGGGCTCCGAACGCATGAGCAAACTTCACGCGCATGTGGCCCAGTCCGCCGAGACCGACCACGCCAACTTTCTTGCCCTTTGTGACGCCCCAGTGGCGCATCGGCGAATATGTGGTGATCCCTGCGCAGAGGAGCGGCGCGGCTCCGGCGAGATCCAGGTTGGAGGGGACGCGCAGCACGAAGCGTTCATCGACGACGATGCTGTCGGAGGAGCCGCCATAGGTCACGCCTCCGAGATGCTTGTCGGGGAAGTTGAAGGTGAGGGTCAGGTTCGCGCAGAATTGCTCGAGGCCAGCCTTGCACCGGGGGCAGGTGCCGTCCGAGTCGACGAGGCATCCGACCGCGGCGAGGTCGCCAGGCTTGTATTTGGTAACTGCTGAGCCGGCCTTGGTGACACGGCCGACGATCTCATGGCCGGGGACAATCGGGTATATAGTGGGCATGAACTCGCTCCACTCGTTGCGCACCGAATGGAGATCGGAATGGCAGATCCCGCAGAAGAGAATCTCGATCTGAACGTCGTGTTCGTTTGGATCTCGGCGTGCGATCGTCGTGGAGGCAAGCGGCGATGTCGCACTCGTAGCGAAGTAAGCCTTCGTGTTGTACATGATTTGCGCCCCTGTTCTCTTCCTTTTCGGCCCCTAGTCAGGCCTTGTATTGTTCGTCGCTGACCTGTTCCATCCAGTCGGCGGTCTTGCCGTCAAGCTGCTCCTGAACGGCGATATGGGTCATCGCCGTGGTTGGCGTCGCCCCGTGCCAGTGCTTCTCACCCGGCGCGAACCAGATCACGTCACCCGGCCGGATTTCCTCGACCGGTCCGCCCCAACGCTGTACCCGGCCGCGCCCGGCCGTCACGATCAGGTTTTGTCCCAGCGGATGGGTGTGCCATGCCGTACGGGCCCCGGGCTCGAAGGTGACGCTGGCACTGACCACACGCGCCGGAGCGGGCGGGTTGAACAGCGGGTCAACCCGCACCGTGCCGGTAAAATACTCTGCCGGTCCTTTGCCGGACGGCTGGGAACCGCTTCGTTTGATCTCCATTTCTTGAACTCCTTTGCGTGGTCGCTCAGCGGCCGGTCATCTGCTCCAGCTTTTCGGGGTACCGGGCGCCTTCGACCGTGATCTTTGAGGTGGCGTTCTCGATGTCACGCAGATCGTCGGGCGTGAGTTCGACTGAGACTGCCCCGATGTTTTCGTCCAGGCGATCGAGCTTTGTGGTGCCTGGGATCGGTACCATCCACGGCTTCTGGGCCAGCAGCCAGGCGAGTGCGATCTGAGCCGGCGTCGCCTTCTTCCGCTCCCCGATGCGGGCGAGCAGATTAATGAGCGCCTGGTTCGCCTTGAGAGCCTCCGGCGTGAAGCGAGGCAAGGTGCTGCGGAAGTCGGAACTGTCGAACTTCGCATTTTCGTCGATCTTGCCCGTGAGGAAGCCCTTGCCCAGCGGGCTGTACGGAACAAAGCCGATTCCGAGTTCCTCAAGGGTCGGTATGACTTCTTTCTCCGGAGTCCTCGTCCACAGCGAGTATTCGCTCTGGAGAGCAGTGACCGGCTGGACTGCGTGTGCGCGACGGATGGTTTTCACTCCTGCTTCGGAAAGGCCGAAGTGCTTGACCTTGCCTGCCTGAATCAGGTCCTTCACCGCTCCAGCTACGTCTTCGATGGGCACGTTCGGGTCAACCCGGTGCTGATAGAAGAGATCGATTGTCTCCACCTTGAGCCGCTTGAGCGAGCCCTCGGCGGCTTGCTGGATGTGCTCGGGCCGACTATTCAGACCTGCCGCTCCCGGCCGATTGTCGCTGCCACTCAGATCGAACCCGAACTTGGTGGCGATCGCCAGCTGTCCACGGAACCCAGCGAGGGCTTCGCCCACGAGTTCTTCGTTTGTGAACGGGCCGTACACTTCGGCGGTATCGAAGAAGGTGACGCCGCGTTCCACGGCTGCCCGGAGGAGAGCGGTCATCTCCTGCTTGTCTTTGGGCGGCCCGTAAGAAAAGCTCATTCCCATGCAGCCGAGCCCGATAGCTGAAACTTCCAGGCCGCTGTTTCCCAGTTTGCGCTTCTGCATTCTTTCTCCTTAAGAACCCCGCATTTCCAGGATAGAGTCGAGCGCCTTGGAAGCGGTATCCTGATCCTTCCGATTTCTTGCCTATTCCTCTTGCACTGTTGACTAACGCACAGAGCCATCCGTTACCCTAGGGTAGAGAAGAGCGAAACCGTTACTATGAAAAACGACAGGGGACACGCCGCTCCGCTGCCAGATCGGGCACGTGAATTGCGGGCTGAGCTGGCTCGCAAGATTGCCTTGTTCATTGGCTCCGCAGAGAACCGGGCAACGGAGATTCCCGGGCTGACGCTCCACCGGCGCTCTGCCCCTACCGCTCCATGCTCAATGACGTACCAGCCGGGCGTGACCGTGATCGCCCAAGGGCGCAAGCGGGTAGAACTCGGCCGAACCACTTTCATCTACGATGCGTCGCGATTCCTGCTGACATCGGTCGATTTGCCGGTCGTCAGCCGGGTGATCGAGGCGAGTGAAGAGGTGCCCTGCCTGGCGTTGTCGCTCAAACTCGAAATGCCCGTGGTCCGGGAGCTTCTCAGTCGGCAGGAGATTGAGGTGGCTGAGGCGCCGTCGGACAGTCCTGGCATGGCGACCGGTAAGACCACGGTCGAATTTCTCAGTGCATGCTGCCGGCTCGTGGACCTGCTGCACACGCCGCAGGACATTCCCTTTCTCGGTGGCCTGATTCAACGCGAGATCATCTACCGAATCCTTCACAGTGCGGAGGGAGCACGCCTTCGAGCGATTGCAACGCTAGGAGAGCAGAGCCACCGAACGGCAAAAGCGATCGCCTGGATCAGTGCGAACTATGCGAAGCCGCTCCGGGTGGAAGATCTCGCAGAAATCGCGGGCATGGGCGTGTCCACGCTGCACCATCATTTCCGTGTGCTGACCGCCATGAGTCCTCTTCAGTATCAGAAACAGCTTCGGTTGCAGGCAGCGCGGGGCCGTATGCTCATGGATGGTCTGGACGCCGCAAGCGCGGCCTTTGAGGTCGGATACGAAAGCGCCAGCCAATTCAACCGCGAATACAGCCGTTTCTTCGGCCAACCACCGATGCGGGATATTCGGACCCTTCGCTTGCCAAGCGCTCCACCGTTGGAGTCTGTTAGTAGCCGGTAAGACGCTGTCGGATCGTCTGTTGCTGGTGAGTAGTCGTCAATCCGGAAGCAATCCACGCGGACGAGAAATCGCCAAACCGCCGAGTGGGCCTAGTCCAGCCCTGAGCGGCGTCCGATCCACGCCAGCGATATCACCTCATATCGGTAGCTTGCGGTGGGAAAGGCAGACTGCCTGGCGTAAGAATCCCGGTCGCGGGGCGACGCCGCAGGGATGAAGTCTGCTAACGCTTTAACGACCGCGATGTCCCTCGCCTCGCAGGGCCCAGAGTTCAAGAACGATGTCATCGGCGCTCCACCAACCCCGCGAACCAGTTCTTCGCGCGCGGCTGCTCGAAACCTTCGAGCATCCAAATTTGAAAAGGAAACTTCGCGACCGAGGTGAGAGCGCGTTTGCCGTCCGGATGGATGCTGAACCCAGACAGTCTAGCGGATGCAGGCGGGAGATCCAAGGACGACACGAGCTTTTCGGCTCCGGTCGTCACGCTCACCTCGTAAAGCTGCCACTCCCGATTCGGGTCTGTCGCGTTGTGAAAAATGCCGTAAACGCGGCGGCCATCCTTCGAGAAGTCGTAGACCGTGAACCGGCGGGAGGACAGCGTCCGTCTGGACTTGCCGTCGGGCGAGATCAGGCAGAGACTGTTCCCCGCACTGTACAGAATCCAGTCCCCCGCCGGCGACCATTGCGTCGGGCCTTCTGCGTCCGCCAGGATCACGGGACCGGCTCCCGGCAGAGCTCGAATCTTCGCCAGCTTCGACTGGCCTTCGTTCTGGCGATCATACGAGAGCCACTGCCCATCAGGCGACCACGCTTCTCCCTGTATGTTGTGGGCCTGGTCCAGCAGGATGGCATGGCCGCCAGCCGCGTTCGCCAGCCTCAGCCTGTCTGTATAGCCACTATCCACAAAGACGAAACGCGCCCCGTCCGGCGACCAGCGTGCTTGCTTAAGGTCGTAGCTGGTATCGACCAGGCGGCGCGAGAAGCCACCAGCGGAGGCCTCCTGGTCCATGACCGCCGCACCCACGTCGGCCTTACCTTGTGCAGAGAACAAAAAGTGCGTGCCCGACGGCGCCCAATCTGGCGAAATGTTGGTTCCTCCGTTTTCGACCAGCACGTGCACGGCGCCATCGGTGAGCCCGATTTCGACGATGTTCCATTCGTACTCCGCGGCCGAATAGACGATCTTCCTGCCATCCGGCGACACCGAGGAACCCTGGATCGTGAAACCCGCAGAATAGATGGTCTGCCGGCTGCCATCCGCGACCGCCAGCCGGATCAATGAGTCGGTTGCGCTGTTGCGCGCCACCAGTAAACTGCGGCCGTCCGGGAACCAGCTCGCGCCCCACAGACCGGCGCCCATTCCGTTTTCTGTTCCGGTGTAGAGCTTTCGGGGCTTACCGGAGGGATAGGAAAAAAGCCAAACCGTCCCGTTGTCAAAAGCGAGATAGGAGCCATCGGGCGAGAAATACATGTTTGTCGTAGGCATGGTGGGCGCAAGCGGACCCGGCCAGAACTCCTTCGCCGTTCCCCCGTGAAGGGCAGCAAGCCAAAGCTTGCCGTCGCGCGCAAACGCCAGCGTTTTGCCGTCGGGGTGAATAGCGGCTGCTTCGACATGTTCCAGAACCAACTGCCCGGCGCCCCCGGAGGCCGGGATGGCCCTCAGGCTGCCATCGGCGAAGTAATAGATGGATTCACCGTCCGGAGACCAGATGGGGGCATGACAATCCTTAGTCGATCTGGTGAGTTGCGCCGCCTCGTGCGCCCCAGCGCCGCGCGCGAAGATCTGTTGGACTCCATGAACCCTGGCCGAATAAGCGATGGTGTTTCCATCCGGCGACCATGCCGGGGCGCGCTCCTCGGTTTCTCCCAGTGCAACTCGCGTGAACTTGTACTGCGACAGATCCGGACCGGACACCGGTGTCAGGAGCCGCGTAAGAATGATTCCGGCGGTCAGGCATACGAGGGCACCCGCAGGGACCATAAGGAGACGCTGCCGCCTGCGCCCCGCGTGAGGGGCCAGCGCCGCCTCAACCCCACTGGTGCTTTGTGAGAGACGCTCGCGAATCTGCTTCAGCTCGCGATACAGGTCCCGCGTCGAGTCGTAGCGCTCGGCAGGATCTTTTGCCAGCAGCCGTTCGATGACCCAACGCAGCGGCAGAGGCACGCCGGCGGGCAGCGGCTCCGCCTCTTCGCGGATGATGGCCGTCATGGTCTCCGCTGCGCTGGGGCGCTCGAAGGCCCGCTTGCCCGACGCCATCTGGTACAGGACCAGGCCGAACGAGAATTGGTCCGACTGGAAGGTAAGATTCGGTTCCCCACGCGCCTGCTCGGGCGACATGTAACTGACGGTGCCGACCGTCGTGCCGGGGTCGGTGATGGTCATGGTCAGAGTGGAGGCATCCGAGCCAGGCTGCGCGTTCACAGCCGATTTGGCCAGGCCGAAATCAAGAATCTTCACCCGCCCCTCACGCGTGACCAGGATGTTGGCAGGCTTCAGATCGCGGTGCACGATTCCAGCCGCATGAGCCGCAGCCATCCCGTCAGCCATCTGCACCGCCATATCGAGCAGTTTGCGAAGATTCTCTACCTGCCCGAGCGGTGAGCCCTCAATCAATTCCATCACCAGATAGTCCGGCCCGACATCATAGAGCTGGCAGATATTGGGGTGATTCAGCGAGCCCACGGCGCGCGCCTCGCGCTCAAATCGCTCCGAAAATTTCGCCTCCGAGACTTTAATGGCGACAAGGCGGTCGAGACGTCTGTCGCGGGCCTTGTATACTTCCCCCATTCCGCCCGCCCCGATGGGCGCGACGATCTCATAGGGCCCCAGCCGATTTCCGGGAGCTAAGGACATTGTGCGTTGAACGATTGTACCGCGCGACAGCGCGGCCACGGATTGAGGATGGGTGACCGGAATTGAGGTCGTCCGGCGTCGACTTGACGTATCACGCCCTACTCGCGGATTGGCCGGAGGGATGCTCTGTGTTTCAGATAGCTCGGCTCGGCGGCCCCGCAGCTATTTAAGCCGGCGCGGTCGCGCCATTCCGAATCCAACTCGATGCCGTACGGAGGATCTGTTACCAGCAACAGCGGCTTTTTCTCGCCCAGCAGCTTCGCCACGGCCTCCGCGCTGGTCGCATCCCTGCAGAGTACGCGATGCGAGCCACAAATCCACAGGTCGCCGAGTCGGAACACGGGATTGTCCGGCAAAGGCGGAGTCGCGTTGGCTCGCTCGTCCTCTGCGGGCGCGATCGGCAGGTCATCGAGTTCTTTCGGATCGAAGCCGGTCAGGCTGAGGTCGTAATCGGCCTCGCTCAGTTCCTGCAACTCGAGGGTAAGGAGCTCGTCGTCCCAAGCTGCCCACTGCTGCGGCTGCCATTTTGCCGACGGTTTCCAGCGCGTTGGTTGCTGTTCTCACGCGGTCGCCTCTAAGTCGAGCGTGTCGAAGGCTGAGATCGCACGCTCCATCTCCGAGCCCGCCTCGACGGGATACTCCCTCCAATGCTTCTTCCTCAAGGGATCCTGAGTAGCAGCCTCTTGCTCGCGCCAGGATCGAATTGCGTTTGCGATTACCGTGGGAAACCATCCCCAGCTATGCGGGCCCTTGCTAGTTCCGGGCTCACAGCCATGCAAACACCGATGTCGCAGGAGCTCTCCGATATCCCGCAACGATATGCCGTCCGCTGCCTCCAGGCACATTTGCACAATCTGCGGCGGTGCGCTCTCTTGCATGTGTCGCTGCATGGTGCACCGCTGGCCATACGAGTTGAGCGCGACCGACATCCACTCGCACTCCTCGGGTGTAAATTGGCGCCTGCCCTCTGAGGCAGCGGGCTTTGGTTTTGGGGTTTGGTTTTCAGCGGGCTCATCAGTCGTATCGGATTGGCGGCCAGCGTGCGAATCGCGGTTTTTGCGATTCGTAGGCTGGTAATCAGATGTTGACTGACCCTCTTTCCCTGACCCTCTTGAACCTGATTCTCTTCGGGTTCGGTTTTCCGCAGGGGTGGTGGTGCCTTTCGGCGCTCGCCCGAGTCGCCTGTAAAAGCGTCGTGCCAAAGGAATATGTATCCGTTGGAGCCGCCACTGCCGTCTTTCCGGTAGTGCCTATTCTCGCGGTCAACCGCGATGAGTCCAACCTTCTCCAGTTCCTTGATGTAGCCGCGGGCCTGAGTCTCGCCGAGGCCGGTCTCCTCAGCCAGGGTTGGGATCGCAGGGAAGGCAACACCGTTCTCGCCAGCGTAGCGGTACAGTCGGCCGTAAATCAGTTTCGCGCCTGGTGAGATTCCTCTATACCTGCAGATTTGCTCCGGGATGAGGGCGGCCAGGAAACGCTTGAAGGGACTGACGGGCTGACCAATGGCGGGCGGCCGCGGTTCCTCGCAACCCATTCGCGTGTTCCCGGCGGCACTCACGCTTGCCTCCGGCGCGGCCAAAACTGGCCCGTGTGACTCGTGGTGTGACTTGGCTGGGTGTTTCTGGAACTTCTGGTATTTTGAGAACTTTGTGTTATGTATAAGTTACTTGTTTTCAGTAAGCTAGGAGAGAACAAGTCCCCCTCTCCGCACCAAATAACCGGCTGCTGTATCAATTAAGATACAGCAGCCATTTTCGTTTGTGCCCAAAACGTGCCCGCAATCCGTATGCACGTGCGCATTTCGACGCTATAAACGCCCATCCAAACAATGCCATGCTCTGCCGTTTAGCCAGTATATGCTTCCCCATGGCACTGGCACAGGGGCGCCCCCAGTGTCGCTACTAGCTGGTCGCCGTACTGGTGCTGCCGGGTTTGTTTCCGGTATCATGCGCGTTTGCAAGCAGAGAGATCATAGAACTGCGCTTCGCGTCCAAGCCCAACCGAAGTCGGCCTCTTTGTCCAGCCAGTCTCTTCTTCCTGGCTCAGTACTAATCCACGGCAGGCCGGCTCCCAGCTCTTTCCGAGTCGCGCGTCACTCGGTCGCAACTTAAGGGAGGCGGCGAGTTCCGACTTCATGCGGAATTCCCACGAGCGGCTACGCCTCTAAACCAGCTAACATTTTCAGGAGGGTGCCGTCTATGAACTTGTCACGAGGCGCCACGCGAGAACACAAACCGATTTCGCAACCACATCCGGTTCCTCGCCGTGGAGCTCCCTGTGACCAAGGCCATCGTGGCACGAGGAGGGTTTCAATCAAGATGAGTTTCAAAGCAGCGCAGTCCATGCTCCATCGCTGGAGAAACAAAGGCTGGATTCTCCTGGCTACCGCTTTGGTTTCTTTCGCCGCCGGGTCGCTCTTTACAGCGCGACTGGCGGGCCCTAAACAGGTGGGAGCGGATAGCGGTCACGTCTTTGAGCTCATGATCTACCATACCGCACCCGGCAAAGCGCCTGCCCTTGAATCGATCTTTCGCGATGTTGCCAAGCTGCAAACCAAACACAATCTAAACGTGGCCGGCTATTGGGTACCCAGCGAAGACCCTGCCTGGAGAGACACGTTCGTTTACCTCGTCGTCCATCCCAGCCGAAAGGAAGCGGATGCAAATTGGCAAGCTCTTCATGCCGACCCCGCGTTTCTGCCTTATCGCAAATCAGCGGAGCCACTGATTGAGAACGTCAACGGCGACTACCACGTCGATGAAGTGTATATGCGGCCAACCGATTTCTCAGCGATGAGGTAGGCGAAATGAAACAGTTGACGCTCACGAACGCGGTCCGGCGTTGTGCCCTCATCGGTTCTCTTTTGTTGCTTCCACTACTTGGTCCGGCGCAGGAATCCTGGATCGCCACTTGGGCGGCCAGTCCCGAGCCCGCAGAACCCGATCCAAACCAGCCAATGCTCAATCTTGAAAATCGAACGGTCCGAGAGCGCGTGCGCATATCTGTTGGGGGCTCTCAGATTTGCATTCGTCTTTCAAACGAATTCGGCTCCTCCCCACTCGTTGTTGGTTCTCTGACTGTGGGAGAGCCAAACGGTGCAGCGAGCGTAAAGTCAGGTTCAATGCGAGCCGTGACTTTTGGGGGAAGCGCCTCGATCACAATTCCTTCGGGCGCAACGGCGCTTAGTGATCGGGCGGCTTTTTCTGCGGCCAACGGATCCGAGATTAGCATCAGTTTATACATTCCCAGACGTGTCGCTACACCCACGTGGCATGCGCTGGCACTCAAGCGCGCCGTGGTCTCGCCAAAGGGAGACTATTCCCATGAAGTGGAGATTCGAGGCGGAACGGAAAGCTCGAGCTCAGTATTCGTGACTGCGGTGCTCGTTCCGGCGCGACCTTCCCACCGCCTGATCGTGGCATTCGGCGACTCCATCGTCGATGGCGATGGCTCCACGCCCGAGGCAGACCGCAATTGGCCGAGTGACCTTATCCGCCGAATAGGAAAGAGGGCTGAGGGCTCGAAATGGGCGGTTGTGAATGAGGGCATCGCCGGCAATCGTCTGTTGGATGACGGTCCCATTGCGAACTTGGGCATCAGCGCCCTAGCCCGTTTCGACAAGGATGCCTTATCAGTGCCAGGAGTCACTCATATCGTGCTGCTGGAAGGGATCAATGACCTCGGATTTCCTGGCGCTAAGCTGGGACGACTCTCGCTTGCTGATCCGGGGGATACGCGGAGCGCCGAGGATCTAATCGGCGCGTACCGCCAATTGATTTCTCGCGCTCACGCCCATCGAATCAAGCTAATTGGTTCCACGATGACCCCTTGTGAAGGCGTGGACATTCCTGGCTACTATTCTGAAGCGAAGGAAGCTACTCGGCAGACCGTCAACAACTGGATTAGAACCAGCCACGCGTTTGACAGTGTCGTCGACTTCGATGCGGTATTGCGCGATCCCGACCATCCCAGCAGGCTCTTGCCCCGGTTCGCATCGGAAGATCATCTCCATCCAAACGATGCCGGTTATCAAGCGATGGCCGAAGCCATCGACCTCGCTCTCTTCCAATAGCGCAACCTCGGCGAGTGCGGCGCGCTCGCGCTACGGCTCCAGGCCGACGCGGTCGTTCACTGCACTCCAGAGTCGCTGCTTGCAGCCCAGGGACCCTTCTGTGGCCTCCACCGAAACATGGCCCAATGTGAACTAAATCTGGACTCGTCGAATCGCCCGCCGCGGTGCTCGCACGGCGCTTACTCGTTCGGCGTAGTGCTTTCGCCGAAAACTTGGCGCCGCGGAGATTCGCATGGGAACCACGCAGGAGCCACGCGCCGCACCACCCCCTTGATGTTCCTCAACAATAGCCGTTTGCGGGGCGACGTGGACTCTCATTTAGCCGAGGATACCTTACATGAAGTCCGACTCGGAAAAAGGGATGAGCGGGTTGGCCAATAGGTCCCCACAAGTCGGCTTGCGACAGCCCGACTTCCGGTTTGTGCGTGTTCCGGGGGAATAAGGACGTTTCGGCGTGTTCACGTCAGCCTCGCCGCGCTGCCTCGATGGCGGCGATGTCGATCTTCTTCATCGTCATCATCGCCTCGAAGGCACGCTTTGCCGCTCCGCCACCAGCCGCAAGCGCATCGGTTAGCCCGCGCGGGGTGATCTGCCAGGAGAGGCCCCAGCGGTCCTTGCACCAACCGCACTGGCTTTCCGTGCCGCCATTGCCGACGATCGCGTTCCAGTAACGGTCCGTCTCTTCCTGATCCTCCGTAGCGATCTGGAAGGAAAAGGCCTCGGTGTGCCTGAACGCCGGGCCGCCGTTGAGACCGAGACAGGGAATGCCCAGGACGGTGAACTCCACCGTCAGCACATCGCCCTTCTTGCCGCCCGGATAGTCACCGGGAGCCTCGTGAACAGCGGTTACTTTACTATCCGGAAAGGTGACGGCGTAGAAGCGCGCCGCCTCATGCGCGTCTTTGTCGAACCAGAGGCAGATCGTGTTCTTTGGCTTCATGTTCGTGTGCTCCTTGTGCTCGATCAGGGCGAAGGCCGCGGTCTTTGCGTCGGTCCGTATCAGTGACCCACCAGCTCATCTGCTGATCTGCTGCGGCCGACGTCTCAAATTGGTCGCCACCCGTCCTGCCCTTCTAAATCATATCGCTGGCAGGGATCGACTTCGAGATCCAAAGCTATGATAGGCCAATTTCCGAATGATCCCGATCCAGGTTCCTCCTAGGAGTAGATCACGCAAATCGGCGTAGCTTTACCGATTATGCCAGGATAGTCGGCAAACATGAAGCTGAAAGCCTAGCGGGAGGATTGGTACCCGGAAGTCGGCTTGCGTCCGGCGCCGCCGCGAGCGCCCCACCGCTCTCGACGCGGGTACAGCGCCGGACGCGCTGCGGGCCGCCCCCCGCCGCGGCGCACGCACACCCGATCGCGCCCGATTCCGCGCTGCGATGCTCTCGAGGATTCGCGCGGCTCGCGGGGGAGCGAGGACGGCGGCACTGATGCGCCTGTCCTCGATCATGCGCAGCGCCGCGTGCCCGTGCCACGTCGAGCACTTGCTTGAAAACTCGCGCGTCAGCGCCGGGAAAGCCACCGAAACAGACCTTCTTTTCTGAGGGTCGACAACGTCCGCGGATGGGGCATCGACGAGCCCCGTCGCCTCCGCCGCGGGCGACCAACGTCCCTCGACGCGGAAACCGCGCTGCGGACACGACGCGCGCGCGCGGCGCAAGCGTACGCTCGGTTCCGCGCTGCGATGCTCACGAGGCTTCGCGCGGCTCGCGGCTCCGGCCACTCATGCGCGGTCTCCGCGCCGCGCGCCCGTCGAGCACCTGCTTGAAACTCGCGCGCTGGCTGCATTAGGTGTATTCTAAGCCCTTTCCACGAAGGTCCGTGACCGACCCTTGCGGTCTTGAAGTCGGAGATGTTCGACAAACCGCTGAGCCCATCCCACGACGGGCGAAGACCTGCCGCGTTTGGGCCCTGGGCATTGGCACTGCGGCAGGTGAAGGCGAAAGCGTGATATGAGATCTTCACTGAAACCCTCCACGCTGACCCGTTGTCTCCCTGCCCATACACACTGGTGCGCAGCGGCTCGAAGCTGGTTCCGGACATCCCGCGACCTGGCTTCAGCCGAGCACATGATTCGGCACCGGGAGCTCAAACGGCAGTTTTGCCATACTGTTCATGGTGACTTCCAACCGGTGCTGGCCAAGCTTTTGGAGCACTTCTCGCTGCAAAACGCGCTCTCGATCGGCCCGGCTGAGATGCAGCGAAGCTTTGATGGCTTGCGCGCGCAGGTCGAGGCCTGGAGGCAGTCTCAGCTAATCAGACGCAGCCACCAAGCTTCTCATCTATCGCGCATTCATCGGATCGGTGATAGCCAGTTTGGTTGCTGGGTAGTTGGCATTGATGATGGCCTTGAGACGCGGGATCAACTGCGGCGCGGCGCGCATGTGCTCGACGGCGACGGCATAGCGATTCGCGCCGGGCACCACTGCGCACAGCCGGTGATGGCTCGCTTCGGCGTTCCCGCGACAGCGCGCGCCTCGTTCGGGCTGTACAGCACGGCTGGCGAGGTGGATGCGTTGGTCGAGGCGCTGGAAAGGGTGGAGGCCCTGTTCCTACCGTGAACAACGATGCCGTAGTACGCGACCTGTATCAGGAGGTCATCCTGAACCACAGCCGTCGTCCGCGCAACCGTCGTACCATGGCGGCCTGCAGCCATGCCGCCCGCAGCGAAAACCCTGCGTGTGGCGACGAGGTTTCCGTATTCCTCCAGATGAACGATCGCGGAGTGATCGGCGACATCGCGTTCGCGGGACAGAGTTGCGCGATTGCAACCGCGTCGGCCTCGCTGATGACGGAAGTGCTGGTAGGGAAGACCCGTGCCCAGGCGAGGACTCTGTTTGATCGCTTCCTGGCGATTGCCACCGGCGGAGTGGAGGCAGCGCAGGACGGGATGAAAGTCGAACTTGAGCAGATGAACACCCTGTCGGGACTGCGTGACTATCCTGTGCGTATGACATGCGCCTCGTTGGCCTGGCACACAATGTTGGCGGCGCTTGAAAGCCCAAAGGATCAGACATGAACCTCGACTGACCTGTCCTTGTCATTGCGGGTGCAATGATCCTGATCAGCGTGGCACGCGCTCAGCTGTTCCTCCCTTGTTGTTGTTGCTCTCGGCGAGGGTGGGACTGATCTTCCTTCAGGCATTGACCGGGTTGCGTCGACTGCCTTTGCGGGCCAGGAAGAGGATTAGGGACCCACAAGTCGGCCAGCGTTTACTAATGTTTTCCGCGCGCGATTGATGGTTCCGGGCGAGTCAAGCGCCATTCGGAGATTGGTCGCCATTCGTGCTACGGTTTCGCTCCGGCACGCTCTTCGGCATCCGCGAGCCACCCGCGTCGTATCCGTTCCTGCGGAACGTTCGAGAGATAGGGCTTGATATCGAGTATCGGGGTTCCGTCGAGCATGTCGATGCCACGGACGCCGATGACCGGCCCCTCCCGGCTCATCAACTGGACCACTGTTAACCCTATCGGATTCGGACGTCGCGGTGAGCGGGTCGCGAACACGCCGTGCGGCCGGTCGTCGCTCGGCGGCGTTACCACGAGGTTGCACCCTTCGGAGCGATCGAATGCCCAGATGACGTACAGGTGAGAAAAGCCTTCTATATCCAAGAGGCCAGGCTCAAATTCCGGCCGTATCTCAAGAAGGCCTTCCACCTCATGTCTTGCACCTAACCCCTTGGGAATCTCCTGCGTGTCCCTGTAGAAGCTTCTTACATACCCGATCGGCTGCATCGATATCATAGCGGGTCCACCTCCGCTCCTTCTCTTCTATGCGCCACCCACGGTTCTATCCGAGTACCCGCAGGCCGGCTGCAACAGACGCGGGGGAGGACCTTCCAAGGCGGGACGGGCTGCCTGGGCAGGAGCGCACCTGCCCACATTAGCACCAGTTCGGATCAGGAACGAGTCGGCATGGCGACTGGAGCAGGTCCACCCACCAGCAGGTGCGGCTCCGCCGGGACCAGTGCGCGGCCAGATGACGTGAGCCGGACTTCGCGGGAGAAATGGCCAGGGACGCCTTCTCGTGGCATCCTGCGAGTCGCCGACCACTCGGGAATCAAATACAGACTCTAAATCTGTATTGTTAGGGCAGCCACGGAGGTGCCTTGCTCGCTCCGGGCGAGTTTCATATCGACCTTCCCAGAGCATCGATCCGGGTGTCAGATAATTAGCGTAAGAGGATTTCAGTGCATGGGGAAGAGCTTAGGACGTCTTGGAGCTTTCTTGGCAGCTGCCGGATTGTTTTCCGCAGCCGCGCAGAACATTTGCACGTTGACCCTGGTTGACCCGCGGCGCCCTCCTGCCAACTCGCAAACCTGGCCATCAACCTGACGGTTGGCGACGGCACTCAAACGCAGAGCATCTCGTCCACGCCGGTTTGGACGCTGAATCGTAACTACACCGCGACTGCCATAGTCACGCCGACTTACTTCGAGCTGTATCTTGATGGAACTTTGTTAGGCCAAATGGCGGCCGGTTTCTCCCCTCTGCCCAACCAGAATTTGATCGGCGGCCTGCCGACGTACATGGGCGCTGGCGTCACCAACTATCTGGCGACCGAGAGCGCGCTCACCGCGACCTCCAGCAGCGGCGTCATCGCATCGGCGGTCTTCTCATCTGCCGCGCAACCATCCATTCCGCTTGCCTTGCTGACTCCTGGCTCCCTGGCTCAGCCCACGCCTTTCGTGTTCGACCCCGGCGACACGCTCACCTTTACCGTTGTATTCAGCCTGTCCGCCGCGCCGCCCCAGAAGAATTATGCGCCGTACGTGGACGCTTACGGGCAGAGTATTTATTCCAATTATCCGGGAAAGGTTCAGACCGATGCCGACCTCCAGACGGCCGCTGCCGAAGAGCAGACCGCGCTGGCCGCCTGGGGAACGCCGAGCGGCTACGACGCGTGGGGCGGAGTGCTCAACGCCGGCTGGCAGGATACAGCCACCGGCTTCTATCACGTGGTCCAGCACAACAGCGTGTGGTGGCTGATCTCGCCGGACGGCAATCCCTGCTTCTATATCGGTGTGGACGCCGCGCCGAACCCGCAACTGAATTTCACCCCCGTCACCGGCCGCGAGTGGGAGTTCGCCGCGCTTCCTCCTCAAACCTCGCCGTACGACGCGGCCTGGAGCATTTACGACTGGGAAAGCCCTAACATCGACACCGTCTCCTTCGACACGTGGAACGCCATCCGCAAATACGGCAGTAACTGGTCCGACACCGTCGTCAACCTGACTGCCCAGCGGTTGCAGGCGTGGGGATTTACGGGTTTCGGCAAATGGTCTAACACCGAGCCGAACGTACCCAATTTGCCGGTGTTGGAGAACTATGTCGCCCCCTTGGTAGCACACCCGGATATCTGGGATCCCGTCATCCAGCAAGAGATCGCGACCACGCTGCAACAGCAGATGCAGGCCCAGGGCAGCATCAACGATCCGCGTATTCTCGGCTGGTCGTACGACAACGAATACGATGCGATCATCACTCCTGGCGAGGTTCAGACCATCCTCACCTTGAGCAGCACGGTGCCCGCCAAGCGCGGGCTGGTGGACCGGGCGCTCAGCGCGATTTATGGCAACAACGTCGCCGCCATGGCCGCGGCGTGGCAGGTCACCGCCACGACCACCGCGCAACTTTACAGCGCTCAGCCTACACCGCCGGCCGCGGACATCGAGACTCTACGCGAGTATTACGAGGATCAGTACCTCGGATTCGCCGAACAGACAATCAAAGGCTTCGACCCGAACCATCTGTATTTCGGCATCTGGATCGTCCCCGGTTGGTGGGTGAATCCGATCGATTGGAAATTGAACGCGGCGCACGCCGATGTGATCGGCTATGACCGGTACTCGCCGGTGTTCGAAGACAGCCTGCTCAAGAGCGCGGCCAAGAGCACCGGCAGGCCGATCTTTCTGGGCGAATTCTCATTCCCTCCCACGTACAATCTTCAGCGCGGTTTCGGGGTTGAACCTTTGGTATATGTCACAGACGACGCCGCTGCCGGCGCGATGTATCAAAGTAACATGGAATCCGCCGCGCGCAACCCCTGGTGCGTCGGCGTGGCGTGGTTCGATTACCGGGATCAGCCGGTCTCGGGCGAAGGTGCTACGGGTGAAACGGACCTCGACCTGGTGGAAGGCACGAACTGGGCGTTCGGGCTGGTGGATGTAACGGACCGTCCCAAGTACGACCTGGTGAACCTGATGCGCACGACGAACCTGGCCATGGCGCAACGGCGCCTGGCCTTCGGGCCGCCGAGTCTGAGCGCCGGCGGCACCGTCAACAACGCCAGTTTCGCGGCGAATTCGCCGGTGGCGCCGGGAAGCCTCGTGTCGATTTTTGGTAGCGATCTCGCGGGAGACCCGGCGCTGGCCGCCGGCCCGTCGTTGCCGCTAATGTTGGGCACAACCTCGCTCGCGCTCAGCGGCGTGCCGGTACCCCTCATGCACGTGTTTCCGACTCAGGTCGATGCGCAGGTTCCCTGGGAACTGGCCGGCCAGACTTCCGCACCGCTCACCATCGTCACCGACGATTTGAGCGGCAATACCGTCACCGTGCCGCTCGTCCCGTACTCGCCGGGCATCTACACAGCGACAGGGACTGGAACAGGGCAAGGTGCGATCCTCATCAACGGCACCTCTACGCTGGCGGCGCCGGTAAGCGGGCAGCTCGTCGGCCAGCCATCGAAACGCGGCACGGATTACGTCGATGTTTTTGCCACCGGGCTCGGACCGGTAACGAATCAGCCTGCGAGCGGTGCGCCCGCGCCGGCGGATCCGCTTGCCTGGACTATGGCGGCGGTGACCGTCACCATCGGCGGCGTGCCCGTCGTTCCCAGCTTCGCCGGACTCGCGCCCGGCTGGGTCGGTCTCTACCAGGTGAATGTCGAGGTGCCCCCCAACGCGCCGGTGAGCGACGCCGTTCCAGTCGTCGTCAGCGTCGGTGGCGTTACGTCGAACCAAGTGACGATGGCCGTTCAGTAGAGCGATACCGAAGGACTTTGGTCGGGTCGTAGGATTCTTGCACCCAAACACGGAACCACCTGCGTTGCGCCGCACGCGGCCCTTGCCTGCTCTCTTCCAGCGCTTTCTGGTCCAAGGGAGCCCGGCACGCCGAGCTGCGAGGTCCCGTGAACGTAAAACGGCGTCCAAGGAAATAGTACCGCTGACGACAACTCAGGTGATTCCGATTCTTCGCATTTTCAGCGTCGAGAAGGCGAAGGAGTTCTACGTTGGATTCCTTGGCTTCAAGGTGGATTGGGAGCACCGCTTTGAAGAAAACTCTCCGCTCTATACGCAGATCTCCCTTGGTGGTCTCGTGCTGCATCTTTCGGAGCACCATGGCGACGGCTGCCCTGGCTCGACAGTGTTCGTCAAGGTGACGGGCCTCGAAGCATGCCACACCGAGCTTCTGCGGAAGAACTATACGTACCTTCGCCCCGGCATCGAGACTGAGCCGTGGAATGCAAAGTCTGTGCAGGTGATCGACCCGTTTGGGAATCGGGTTCGATTCAACGAATACCTGAAATGACACCGGTTCCCGTGCCGACGGCGGGCGAACCGCAGGCCTGAAGAACCGCGCCCTACGGCATCGCGCGGTGACTAGCATCGTGACCGTCGAATTCGATGCCATTGTGTCCCCGATGGGTCCGCGACCGGAGGGAGCGGTACGCCGCATAAAGTGCGACATCACACGGTCGGAGACATAGTGGCGCAGTCTGCGTCTTCGAGACTGCCCGCGCCACGCTCCATGCTATGATCCAGGCTGGGCGAAGGTGAATATTATCATCGGCATTTCCGGCGCCAGCGGTTCACTCTATGGAGTGAGGTTGCTGGAACGGCTGCGCGCAACCGAAAGTGTGGAATTGCACCTGGTCTGGACGAGGTCGGGCGAAAAGACTTTGTTTCTGGAAACCGGAAAACATATTGCCGAGATCCGAGCACTCGCGAACCACTCTTACTCGCCGGAAGATATATCCGCCAGGCTCGCGAGCGGCTCTTACCCGGTGGATGCCATGGTGGTCGCCCCTTGCTCCATCCACACCATGTCCGCCATCGCTCACGGCATCACTTCCAACCTATTGACCCGCGCCGCGGACGTGACTTTGAAGGAACGGCGCAAACTGATCCTGATGGTTCGCGAGACGCCATTCCATCTCGGCCATCTCCGCAGCATGACGGCTTTGGCGGAAATGGGCGCCATCATCGCGCCGCCCATTCCCGGTTTCTATCATCATCCGCAGACCGTGATGGATCTGGTGGACCACAGCCTGGACCGCGTGCTCGATCTGCTGGGCCTGCCAGATGCCGCCATTCGCCGCTGGCAGGGAGCCGAACAATGAAGACGCCGCGTCTGCGCCGCTCGCCCGCGGTGGCCTTCCAAGGCGAACGCGGCGCCTTCAGCGAACAAGCCGTGCGCCAACTGCTGGGACCCTCCGCCGCGGTGCTGCCCTGCGTGCGCTTCGAAGACATCTTCCGCAACCTCAAACAAGGCAGCGTGGCCGGCGCAATGGTGCCGATCGAGAACACGCTGGCCGGATCGGTCCACGAGAATTACGACCACCTGCTGCATTTCGAACTGCCGATCGTGGCCGAGACCAGCGTGCGCATTGTGCACAATCTGATCGCCCCCAAAGGCGTCGGCTTCCGCCAGATCAAGCGCGTCTACTCGCACCCGGTGGCGCTCAATCAGTGTCTGGATTTTTTTCTCGCCAACCCGCAAATTGAGCGAATCCCGTATTACGACACCGCCGGAAGCGCGAAAATGGTCGTCGAAGAAGGGCTTACCGACGCGGGCGCCATCGCCTCCGCGGTCGCCGCGGAGATTTATGGGGCGCACATTTTGCGCCGGTCGATCGAAAGCGACCGGCAGAATTTCACCCGTTTCTTCCTGTTGCGGACGCCCGCGTATGCCAAGCGCCATCCCCTCCGCGCGCCAGCCGGAACGGTTTGGAAGACCTCGCTGGTGTTCAGCACGCGCAATATTCCGGGAGCGCTGTTTCGCGCGTTGAGCGCCTTCGCTTTGCGCGACCTGAATTGCACCAAAATCGAATCCCGCCCGCTGCGCGGCAAGCCCTACGAGTATCTCTTTTATCTGGACTTCCTCGGCCACGTCGACCACCCTCACTCCCGCAACGCGCTGCATCACCTGGAAGAAGTTGCCGACTTCCTGCGCGTGCTCGGCTGCTATCCCAAAGGCGCCTGATCGGGGAGGCAAGACCCGCCGCGCGTTACACTGGGCGAATGGCCGACACGACTGAGGCATTGCTCGAAGACGTTCCGATTCTGGCGGTGCGCGATGTCGTCCTCTATCCCGGCGCAATGTTGCCCATCACCGTCGGCCGCCCCAGTTCGGTAGCGCTGGTGCAGAGTATGGGCGAAAACCGCTCCCTGGCAATCGTCTCCCAACTCGACCCGCGCGTGGATGCGCCGCAGCCGAAGGACCTGTATGAAATCGGCACGCTTTGCGTGATGCACAAGGCCATCCGCGTGCCGCGCGACAACCTGCTCCTGTTCTGCGAGGGCACCGCGCGAATCCGCATACGCGAGTTCACGGCCACCGAGCCTTTCTTGCGGGCGCGGATCGAAAAGCTGGTGGAGATCGACCCCGCCGTCACGCCCGAAGTGGAAGCGCTGCGGCAGAACGTGGTCAGCCTCTTTCAGCAGATTGTTTCCGGCTCGCCCAACCTGTCCGACGACCTCTCCACCACGGCCGCGCAGATCGTCGAACCGGCCCGGTTGGCCGATTTCGTGGCCGGTAACCTGCCCGCCCTGGTGCATCTGGAACGGCAGAAACTGCTCGAGGAGACCGACGGCCTGGTGCGGCTCAATCAGGTTCTGCTCCAGCTCACGCGCGAACTCGAGCTGGTGGAGCTGCGAGGCCGCATCCAATCCCAGGTGCAGGGCCAGCTCTCGCAAAGCCAGCGCGAGTTCTATCTCCGCGAGCAGCTCAAGGCCATCCAGAAGGAGCTCGGCGAAGGCGAAGACGGCACGCGAGAGATCGAAGAGCTGCGCGCCAAGCTGGAAGCCGCCGGCATGACACCGGAGGTCAAGACCGAAGCCTTGCGCGAGCTCGACCGACTGGCGCGCCTTTCCACCGCCTCGCCCGAACACGGCGTCGCCCGCACGTATCTCGAGTGGATGGCCGCGCTGCCCTGGAGCGTTTCTTCCGGCGCGCCGGTCGACGTTAAGCGCGCAGCCGAAATCCTCGACGAGGATCATTACGATCTTGAAAAGGTCAAGGACCGCATCCTCGACTATCTGGCCGTGCTGCAGCTCCGCCCGGTGTTGAAGGGCCCCATACTGTGCTTCGTCGGGCCTCCCGGCGTGGGCAAGACCTCGCTCGGCAAGTCGATCGCCCGCGCCCTGGGCCGCAAGTTTGCGCGCATCTCGATGGGCGGGATGCACGATGAGGCTGAGATCCGCGGCCACCGCCGCACCTACATCGGCGCGCTTCCCGGCCAGGTGATCCAGGCGTTGCGGCGCGCCGGCGCCAACGACCCCGTGTTCATGCTCGATGAGGTCGATAAGCTGGGACGCGATTTCCGCGGCGATCCCGCCTCCGCCCTGCTCGAAGTGCTCGACCCCGAGCAGAATTCCACCTTCCGCGACAATTACCTGGATGTCCCCTTCGACCTGTCCAAGGTCCTGTTCATCACCACCGCCAACGTGCTCGACCCGGTTCCCGACGCGCTGCGCGACCGCATGGAAATCATTTCGCTCGAAGGCTATACGGAGCAGGAGAAGGTCATCATCGCTTTCCGGTACCTGATTCCGCGGCAAATCACGGAAAACGGTCTGGATACGGATGGCGGCATTCAGTTCTCCGACGAGGCGGTGCGCTTCCTGATCCGCCGCTACACGCGTGAAGCGGGAGTGCGTAGCCTGGAGCGCGAACTCGGCTCGATATGCCGCAAGCAGGCGCGCCGCATCGCCGAAGGCCGCCATGAGAAGAATGAGAAGTTCGAGGTCACGCCGCAGACTATCGAGCAGGACCGCGGCGCGCCGCGCTTCCGCACCGATACCGAGGTGGCCGAGCGCACGCGCCGGCCCGGCGTTGCGGTCGGCCTCGCCTGGACCCCCGTCGGCGGCGACGTCCTCTTCATCGAAGCCGGCCGCATGCCCGGCGGCAGCAAGGGCCTCATCATGACCGGCCAACTGGGACCCGTAATGCAGGAATCCGTGCAAGCCGCCCTCACCTGGGTGCGCGGCGCCGCCACCCAATACGGCATTGATCCCGAGCTTTTCAAATCCATCGACATCCACATCCACGTGCCCGCCGGCGCCATCCCCAAAGACGGCCCCTCCGCCGGCATCACGATGGCCTCCGCGCTGATGTCGATGCTTACGGAGCGCCGCATCCGCCCCAACCTCGCCATGACCGGCGAAATCACCCTCACGGGCCAGGTCCTGCCCGTCGGCGGCATCAAAGAAAAGGTGCTCGCCGCCAGACGCAGCGGCGTCCGCGAAGTCATCATGCCGGCGGAAAACGAAGTCAACGTCCGCGAAGATCTCAAGACCGAGCACATCGCCGACATGACCATCCATTACGTCAATTCGATGGAAGAAGTAATTGAGTTGGCGCTAGAGAACAGCCCGGCCACCAGGGAATAGGATTCACCCTGTCTGACTTGGTTTGGGCCGGTGAGGAATCCGGCCGCGAGGAAAAATGCGGGCAAGCCCCACGATGGAGGCTTGCCCGTGCCAGGTCTAGCTTAGAACCGAAGGTATCCGCCCACCTGTAACTGTCGCGGGCTGGAAGCGGTGCCGGTGATCACCGCGTAGTTGTTATAGTTGACGGCGCCAGTCGTCGCATTAGTCAACCAGCAGCACGTAGCGTTGGGGTTGCTAAACGTCGGTGTGTTGGTGAGGTTGAACGCGTCGCCGCGTAACTGGAATGTGACTCTCCCCTCCTTGAAGGTGAAGATGCGGGAGAGGCTCTGGTCCAGGTTGAAGTAGCGTGGGCCGAACACAATGTCTCTGCCGGTGGTGCCCAGCGTGTTGTTTGCCGGATTGGCGAAGGCAGCGCCATTGAACCAGGGGCTAGTGGAGCCGATTCCTTTCAGAATCGTCACGCTAGAATCGACCTGGTTCGCGGTAGCGCCTTGGCCGCCGGCGTTGATTTGTGCGCTGGTGCCGATGGTGAACGGCAGGCCGGTATACCAGCCCAGATTGCCACTGAGTTCCCACCCGCCGATGATCCAGGACGCGGCACCATGATTGAACATGGTGTGCCCTTTACCGAACGGCAATTGGTAGACGTAGAAAAACTGGAACGTCTGTGCGCGGTCGAAACCGGCCAGTTGCTTGTTCAGGTTGTACGACGTCGGGAAGGCGCGGAATAACGTGGCGTCGCCGTTGTCGCCATTGGCTTCATCGATGGCCTTGGAAAACACGTAGTTGACGCCGATGATCGACGAGCCGATGCTCTTCCGCAACTGGGTCTGCAAGGCGTTATACGTCATATCGCCGAACGGCTCGTACATATTCATGTCGCTGGTGACATACGGATAGAGCTGGCGGCCAGCGTTGCCGGTCCCGGGAGCCGACCCGTTGATGTTGACACCCTCCATGTCATGGACGCCATGGGTGCCCACATATCCGGCTTGTGCAACCAGGGTCGAAGAGAATTCGTGCTGGATGGTGACATTCCAGCTCTCGTAGTATCCCCGGTTCATGTTCGCGGGAAAAGTGACCGTGCCGACGCTCGGCAGGTAAGTGGTTGGAGAGGCACTGGTCGACGGCTTAAAGGTGCCCGTCGAGAGAGCCGGGGCGGTAGGGAGCGGAAGGCCGTCTAACAGCGATACCTGCGTGGCTCCATCGGAATTCGGAACGCCGGCATAGCTGATGAATTGGTACGACTTGGGCGGAGTGTAGTCCTCGTTGATGATCGAGGGGAAGGCATTCCGTTGGTTGCGCATGTTATCGGGATCGTCGGTAATGCCGTACCCGCCGCGAAACACGGTCTTGGATCCCAGGCGATATGCCAGGCCGAAACGCGGGGCGAAGCCCTTCTTGGAAGCGGTGGCGCCGGTATTCCACGGTACGCCGCCTTCTCCGCCGATCAGAATGTCGTCGGTTGTGGGATCGAATCGGGTCGCACCGTAGTTACCATGGGAGAAGATCGGATAGTATTCCCACCGTATCCCATAGCTGACGGTGAGATTCTTCGTCGCCTGCCACTGGTCGCGCGCGTAGGCCGACCAGACGGAAAAACGCAGAGAGTTCGGGTTCTCAACCTGCGTGATTTTGCCGGTGTGGGAAGGAAAGCCAAGCAGGAATTGGGCCCACGAGTTGTATGGTGTGGCGACGGCCGCGCCGCCGTTAAGCGCCGTCAGCGTGCCGTCGAACCCGAAAGTGCCGCGCGCCGTGCCGAACGTTCCGCCCTGCGGCTGGAACTGATTAAGCGCGAACTTATCGTATTCGAAACCAAAACGCAGGTTGTGAGTTCCCTTGATCTTGGTCAGGTTGATGGCGGTTGTGTATTGGTTGTCGCGGAACTTGAACGGGCTGCCGGTATTGGTATTGCCGATGTTCGCGACACCGGAGATCTGGAATCCCGGGATGCCCTCATAATTCGGGCCGATCCCGTTCGTGCCCGGAATTTTTAGCGTGTCGAGTCCATAGTCCCCATCAACCGCGTCGCCGTTGGCGCCGATGCTCTGGCGGGTGTAGCCAAAGTTGCCATCCACCAGGAGCGTCGGCGAAAGGGTATCGGTGAAACCGGTTGCGGTGGTCTGGACGAGGCCGCCGGCGTTAATGGGGTTGCCTCCGCCAAACGCGTCGCCACGGGCCGCCCCCAGGGCAAATGGGTCGACGATGTTTACGGGCGAAAAGCTATACCGGCCCCAGATCAGCGTCTTGTCGGTGGGATTGTAGGTGACCTTGTAATCCCAGTTGCCGCGGTTGTATTGGGTGTCGCCGTAAGCGTCATAGTTGCTCGTGAACGCGGCCGGCCTGGTCAGCGCGGGCAACAGAGCCGTCAAGGTGGCGGATGCCGTAGCGATGCGGTTGGCCGGAATCATATTGTTGGGGAACTGCGTGCGGCCGGTGCCATCCGCGTTGCCGGTGAGCGGATCGTAGATCTTGGCGGGAGTGGCGCTGAAATCCCCGGTGCGCATGGCCGCGGTGGGCAGCGTCAAGTTCGTGTCGGATGAGTATAGCCGGCGCTTGGTTGCCATGTAGTCCAGGAAGAAGAACAGCTTGTTCTTTCCATGCACCACTTTGGGAATCCAGATCGGGCCGCCCAACGCGAACCCATAGTTGTTGAAGATGTTCTTGCCCAGCCTGCCAGGATGGGAGAAAACATTATTCACCGCGGCAAGGTCCTGATTCTGGTTGTTCTCGTACGCCACCCCGTGCAATTGGTTGGTGCCAGACTTGATGGTGACGTTAGTCGCCACGCCTCCCGCCGCGCCCTGCTCGGCGTCGAAGTCGTTGGTGCTCACATCGACGGCCTGAATCGCTTCGGGCGGCGGCACGTAGGCTACGTTGACGGGCAGCCACGGATAAGAAATGGCGGTCCCGTCCAGTTTCGTGTTGTTGCCGGTGGAGGAGACGCCGTTCATGAACAGCGTGATCGCGCGCATCGGATTGCCGGCTTCCGAATTGGCTTCGGGGTTGGCGATAATCCCCGCGCCGGGAACCAGGAACAGCAGGCGCTGGAAATTCTTGCCTTCACCGCCGGTAACCGGCAGTTCCGCTATTTCTTGGGGCGTGACTTGTGCCTCGATGTCGGCCTTGTCGGACTGAAGCACCACGGCATCGGCCCGAACCTCCATGGTCGCGGTGGTTTGCGCAATCTTGAGTTGCACGTCCACGCGGCGAACTTCGTCGTTACTCACCTGTATGCCGGTCTCGACAAAGGTGGCGAACGACTTGGAAGAAATCGTGACCGTGTAGAGTCCGGATTGGATGTTATTGAAACGGTAAATGCCGTGATCGTCCGTAACGGACTCGCTATGCACTCCAGTACTTGTGCTGAGCGCCTCGACTTTGGCGCCCGGAATTGAGGCGCTGGTGGGATCGGTCACGTTTCCGGTGAGCGATCCGTAAAGAACCTGCGCGTGCGCCGCGCAGGGAAGCAGCAGAACGACCATCGCCAATGCCAGCACCAGCGAAACGCATCGCTGGCTCTGCCGCGCCGGCCGCCCTTTTGCATGACCTTGCAACATGGATGTTTTCATTCGACCCCCAAACATTTTCTAAACTCCCTCAACCAGTCGCCGAACCCCGTTTCTTGTCGGTCGAGCCCGAACGATCAAAGCCCGCTACGAGATTTTTAGTTCGCTGCCCGAACTTGATGCGTGCGGCTCATAGAACTGGCCGCGCCATGTCCTCAAACTGATTTTGTTATAGCCTCGAACAAATTATCTAGCATTTGGCTTCCGAGATCAAGTTCTGATTTGCAGTTCGCGATCTGAAATACCAGAAAAGTTAACTATCCGGCGGACCCAACCGGAGTCTGAGGGGGGAATGGAGGGTTCGATCCTTAGGACCACGCTGGCCCGGCTCGAGAAATGCGCTAGCTCCTTGTATCGGATTGATTCGAAGCATATTGCTCTTGAGCGTTTCGACAGCAACAAAGGCCGAATTGGCGCCAACAAGCTGCCTTGAGGGAACTCGTGCACCGCGCCAGGTTGGGCGGAGCTGGCATGCTCGGCTCGAGGTCGAGCGCCGGCCGTTTGTTGTGGGCGGGACGGATCGGGACGCGTTCTTCCAATTGACCGGTGTTCAAGCAAAACAACTAATCAGCCGGCGTTTAGTTCGATGCTCGAACCGGGCCACATGCCAGCTCGGGTGCTGCTCGGACGGCTTCATCGGCGTCTCGGGGATGTGCCTGGCAGGCGCGGCTGCTGTGCTGGCCGCCACTGCGGCACTGACGCTCAGAAACCGTGAAGATCACCCGGTTCCCGATGTGTCCCAAAAGCAAAAACCGCCGGCGCACCCTGGTGCACGACCGGCGGTTTCTGAATTTCAAGGGCTCCCAACGAGCGCCACTGGATACTTGTGTTACTCGGCCAGCGTTTCTTCGGCGGTTCCTTCGGTGAGGCCGCCGGCGTAGAGCGAGCGGGTCTCTTCTTCATAGCCGGGGATGGAATCGAGCGGCTGCTCCTGCACCGGCTCTTCCACCACGTCCTCGCCGGCGATCTTCACCCGGCGGTAATACTCCATGCCGGTGCCGGCCGGGACCAGGCGTCCCATGATGACGTTCTCCTTCAGGCCGCGCAGGTAGTCCACTTTGCCGTTGATGGCGGCCTCGGTGAGCACGCGCGTCGTCTCCTGGAAGGAGGCGGCGGAGATGAACGAATCGGTGGAAAGCGACGCCTTGGTAATGCCCAGCAGCACGGCCTTACCCTGCGCCGGGCGGCTGCCCGCTTCCATGACTTTCGCGTTTTCGGCGCGGAATTTGAATTTGTCGACCACTTCTTCGGGCAGAAATTCCGTATCGCCGATATCTTCCACCTTCACCCAGCGCATCATCTGGCGCGAGATGACCTCCAGGTGCTTGTCGTTGATGTTGACGCCCTGCAGGCGGTAAACTTCCTGGATCTCGTTGACCAGGTACTTCTGGAGTTCTTTTTCGCCGAGCACGTCGAGGATGTCGTGCGGATTGCGCGGGCCGTCCATCAGCGGCTCGCCGGCCTTGACCTTCTCGCCTTCCTGGACGTTGATGTGAACGCCGCGGGGCAGAGCGTATTCGCGCTGCTCGCCATCTTCGCCCACCACGTAAATCTTGCGCTGGCCCTTGCTGACTTCGCCGTATTTCACGACGCCGTTGATTTCGGCGATGATGGCGGTTTCGCGCGGCTTGCGGGCTTCGAATAGCTCCACCACGCGCGGCAGACCGCCGGTGATGTCCTTGGTCTTGGTGGTTTCGCGCGGGATCTTGGCCAGCACGTCGCCGGCATGCGCTTCTTCGCCGTCGCGCACCATCAGGTGGGCGTGGGTTGGCATGAGGTATTTCTTAGCTTCCGAGCGCGAGCCCGCCGCCCCTTCCGGCCGCACCACCACCATCGGCTGCCGCTTCTCGTCGGGTGAATCGGTGACCACGAGCTGCGACATGCCGGTGACTTCGTCGACCTGCTCCTGCATGGTGAGGCCGTCTACCAGGTCCTTGAAGTGCACGACGCCAGAAACTTCGGTAAGAATCGAGAACGTGTACGGATCCCATTCCAGCAGGATCTGGCTGCCCTTCACCGGAGCACCGTCGTCGACCGTGATGCGCGCGCCGTATACCACTGGGTAGCGTTCTTTTTCGCGGCCCTTATCGTCCACCACGGCCATGATGCCGGCGCGGTTCATGGCGATCAGCTCGCCCAACTTGCTGCGGACGGTCTGGATGCCGATGTAGCGGGCGAAGCCGCCCGACTTGGCGTCCTGCGTGGATTGCTCGCTGATGCGCGTCGCGGTGCCGCCGATGTGGAAGGTGCGCATGGTCAACTGCGTGCCAGGCTCGCCGATGGACTGCGCCGCGATCACACCGACCGCTTCGCCGCGCTCCACCAGCCGTCCCGTCGCCAGGTTGCGGCCGTAACAGGAAACGCACACGCCGCGCTTGGATTCGCAGGTCAGCACGGAGCGGATCTTCACCCGCTCGATGCCGGCCGCCTGAATGGCCGCCGCCAGGTCTTCGGTAATTTCGTGGTTGACGGCGACGATCAGGTTGCCTTCGTAATCCTTCTGATCCTCGAGCGCGACGCGGCCCACGATGCGGTCGCGCAAGGGCTCGATAATTTCGCCCGATTCGATGATCGGCTCCACGTAAATGCCTTCGGTGGTGCCGCAGTCGTTTTCGCTGATGATCACGTCCTGCGCCACATCCACCAGGCGGCGCGTCAGGTAGCCGGAATCGGCGGTCTTCAGCGCCGTATCGGCCAAGCCCTTGCGGGCGCCGTGGGTGGAGATGAAGTACTGCAACACGTCCAGCCCCTCGCGGAAGTTGGCCGTGATGGGGGTCTCGATGATTTCGCCCGACGGCTTGGCCATCAGGCCGCGCATGCCGGAGAGCTGGCGGATCTGCTGCTTGGAACCGCGCGCGCCGGAATCCGCCATGATGTAGATCGGGTTCAGATAGCGGCCGGTACGGTCGTCCTCTTCCATGGCCGTGAACATTTCATCCGAAACGCGTTCGGTGACCTTGGACCAGATTTCGATGATCTTGTTGTAGCGTTCGCCGTGGGTGATGGCGCCATCCTGGTACTGGCTTTCCACCTTCACAACTTCGAGTTCGGCCTCGCGCACCAGGCCGGCCTTTTCGCTCGGCACCACCATGTCGTCGATGCCGATGGAAATGCCGGCGCGCGTCGCGTAGAGGAAGCCCAGCGACTTGATTTCATCGAGCATCTGCACGGTGATCACCAGGCCAAACTTGAGGTAGCAGTACTGCACCAGTTGGGCGAGGCCCTTCTTCTTCAGCAGGCCGTTGATGAACGGCATGTCCTGCGGCAGGTGATCGTTCAAAATCACACGTCCTACCGTGGTTTCCATGTACTGCTTAATAAACTCGATTGGCTCGGTGTGCAGAATATTCTGGTTGTCGAAGGCGTGGACCAGGTCGATCACGCGGCCGGTGTAGCGCAGTTTGATGGGGGTGAGCGTTTCCACTTCGCCCATTTCGAGCGCGATCAGCACATCGTCGGCGGAAGCGAAGGTGCGGCCTTCGCCCTTGGCGCCCGGGCGTGCCTTGGTGAGGTAGTAGCAGCCCAGCACCATGTCCTGCGTCGGAATCGCAATCGGCGCGCCGTGCGCCGGCGAAAGAATGTTATTGGACGACAGCATCAGCGTGGTGGCTTCGATCTGCGCTTCGGGCGATAGCGGGATGTGCACGGCCATCTGGTCGCCGTCGAAATCGGCGTTGAAGGCGGTGCAGACCAGCGGGTGAATCTTGATCGCCTTGCCTTCCACCAGCACCGGTTCGAAGGCCTGGATGCCCAGGCGGTGCAGCGTGGGAGCGCGGTTCAGCAGAATCGGATGGTCCTTGATGACCTCTTCGAGAATGTCCCACACCACCGGGTCCTGCTGCTCCACCAGCTCCTTGGCCTGCTTGATGGTGGTGCAATGGCCGCGCTGCTCAAGGCGGTGGTAAATGAACGGCTTGAACAGCTCAAGCGCCATCTTCTTGGGCAGCCCGCACTGGTTGAGTTTTAGGTCGGGGCCGACCACGATCACGGAGCGGCCGGAATAGTCCACGCGCTTGCCGAGCAGGTTCTGGCGGAAGCGGCCCTGCTTGCCCTTGAGCGTGTCGGAAAGCGATTTGAGCGGGCGGTTGTTGGCGCCGCGCAGCACGCGGCCGCGGCGGCCGTTGTCGAACAGCGCGTCCACGGCTTCCTGCAGCATGCGCTTTTCGTTGCGCACAATCACGTCGGGAGCGTGCAGCTCCATCAGCTTCTTCAACCGGTTGTTGCGGTTGATCACGCGGCGGTAGAGATCGTTGAGGTCGCTGGTGGCGAAGCGGCCGCCATCGAGCGGCACCAGCGGGCGCAGTTCCGGCGGGATCACCGGCACCACGTCCAGAATCATCCATTCCGGTTTGTTGCCGCTCTTGCGGAAGCTTTCCACCACGCGGAGGCGCTTGGCGAATTTCAGCTTCTTCTGCTGCGACAACTCGGTCTTCATCTTTTCGCGAATTTCTGTGGAAAGACCTTCGATGTCGAGCTTCTTGAGCAGCTCCTTGATGCCCTCGGCGCCCATCATGGCGACGAACTTGCCTGGAAACTCCTGGTCGAGCTGGCGCTTGCGCTCATCGGTGATGACTTCGCCGCGCTTGAGGCTCTCCACCTCGCCCGGCTCGACGATGACGTAAGCCTCGAAGTAGAGGACGCGCTCGAGTTCGCGCAGCGTGATATCGAGTAGATGGCCGATGCGGCTGGGAAGGCCCTTGAAGAACCAGACGTGCGAGCACGGACTGGCCAGTTCGATGTGGCCCAACCGTTCGCGGCGCACGCGAGCCAGCGTGACTTCCACGCCGCACTTGTCGCAGATCACGCCGCGGTGCTTCATGCGTTTGTACTTGCCGCACAAGCACTCCCAATCCTGAGTCGGACCAAAGATACGCGCGCAGAACAATCCGTCGCGCTCCGGCTTGAAGGTGCGGTAGTTGATGGTTTCCGGCTTGGTCACTTCGCCATGGGACCAACTCCGGATTTTTTCCGGAGACGCCAGAGAAATGCGGATCGAATCGAAATCCGCGATCAAATTCGCCCGATCGTACGGAGAGGATCTCAAAATAGCCTCCAGTTCGAAAAACCTAAAACCCTAAATCCAAAAACCTTTAGCCACGGATGAACACAGAGAGAATCAACACAGGGCCTAAAACATTCTTGTCTTCGCTGTCTTTCTTTCACTTGCCTATCTGTGTTTATCTGTGTTCATCCGTGGCCCAATTTTCCTAGTCCGCCGCCGGCGCCAGTTCCGGCAATTCGCGCGGCTTCTTCATTAACTCGACATCCAGACACAGCGATTGCAATTCGCGAATCAGCACGTTGAACGATTCCGGCACGCCGGGCTCAATGGCCGCTTCGCCCTTGACAATCGCTTCGTAAATCTTGGCGCGGCCATACACGTCGTCCGATTTGGCCGTCAGCAGTTCCTGCAAAATGTACGCCGCGCCGTAGGCTTCGAGCGCCCAGACTTCCATTTCGCCGAAGCGCTGGCCGCCGAACTGCGCCTTGCCGCCGAGCGGCTGCTGGGTGATCAGCGAATACGGCCCGATGGAACGCGCGTGAATCTTGTCGTCCACCAGGTGCGACAGCTTCATCATATAGATGTAGCCCACCGTCACCGGCTGTTCGAACTCGGTGCCGGTCAGGCCGTCGTAGAGCTTGGTCTTGCCCGAGGTCGGCAGCTTGGCTTCGGTGAGGCTGCGTTTGATTTCTTTTTCGGTGGCGCCGTCGAACACGGGGGTGGCGAACTGCACGCCCAGCGCCTGGGCGGCCCATCCAAGGTGGGTTTCCAGAATCTGGCCCACGTTCATGCGCGAGGGGACGCCCAGCGGGTTGAGCACGATTTCGACCGGCGTCCCGTCCGGCATGTACGGCATGTCCTCTTCCGGCAGGATGCGCGCGATCACACCCTTATTGCCGTGGCGGCCGGCCATCTTGTCGCCCACCGAAAGCTTGCGCTTCATGGCGATGTAGACCTTCACCAGCTTGATGACGCCGGGAGGCAGTTCGTCGCCCTTGCGCAGCTTGGCGGTTTTTTCGTCGGTAATTTTCTCCAGCACCGCGATCTGGCGCGAGGTCATCTCCTCGATTTCGTCGATCTGCTCGTTGAGCCGCGGATCCTTGCTGGTAATCCGGATGCGCTTGAGATCGCGCGATTTCACCTTCTCGATGATTTCGCGCGTCAGCTCGGTGTCCTTGCTGAGCAGGCGCTTGTTGGTCTTTTCGTCGTGCAGGTCGGCCAGCAGCTTCTTGCCTTCCAGCAGGTTGCCCAACCGCTTGGCGCGCTCGTCGGTGAGGATGCGGATTTCGTCCTGCAGGTTGCGCTGCAGGCGCTGGATCTGCGTTTCTTCGATCAACCGCGAGCGCTCGTCCTTTTCCTGCCCCTTGCGCGAGAAGATCTTGCAATCGACGACCGTGCCTTCGATGCCCGGCGGGCAAAACAGCGACGCGTCCTTCACGTCGCCGGCCTTTTCGCCGAAGATCGCGCGCAGCAGCTTCTCCTCGGGGGTGAGCTGGGTTTCGCCCTTGGGCGTCACCTTACCCACCAGGATGTCGCCCGGTTTTACCGTGGCGCCGATGCGAATGATGCCGCTTTCGTCCAGGTTGCGTAGGAACGAATCGGCGATATTGGGAATGTCGCGGGTGATTTCCTCGGGGCCCAGTTTGGTGTCGCGGGCTTCGATTTCGAACTCCTCGATGTGGATCGAAGTATAGTAGTCTTCCTTGACCATCTTCTCGCTGACCAGGATGGCGTCTTCGAAGTTGTACCCGCGCCAGGGCATAAAGGCCACCAGCACGTTGCGTCCCAGCGCCAGCTCCCCCATGTCGGTGCAAGGGCCGTCGGCCAGCACATGGCCTTTCACCACCCGCTGCCCGACTTCCACAATCGGCTTCTGGTTGATGCAGGTGTTCTGGTTGGAGCGCTTGAACTTGGTGAGCTGGTAGATATCGGCGCCCACTTCGCGCGAAAGCTGGCCTTCGTGCGCGTTGCCTTCCACACGAACGATGATGCGCTCGCTATCCACCGAATCCACCACGCCGGAGCGCTTACACAGCACCACCGCACCCGAATCGCGCGCCGTGACGTACTCCATGCCGGTGCCCACGTAAGGCGCATCGGCGCGCAGCAGCGGCACCGCCTGGCGCTGCATGTTGGAGCCCATCAGCGCGCGGTTGGCGTCGTCGTTTTCGAGGAACGGGATCAAACTCGCGGCCACCGAGACCAGTTGCTTGGGGCTGACGTCGATGTATTCGATCTCCTCGCGCGGCTTGAGCACGAAGTTGCCGGCCTGGCGCGCGTTGCACAGCTCGGGCACGATGCGGCCCTTCTCGTCCAACGCTACGTTGGCCTGGGCGATGGTGTACTTGTCTTCCTCCCAGGCGGAAAGATACTCGCAGTGGGCTTCGAACTCGGCCTGCTGCTTCTTGGCGCTGAGCTTGCGGTTGGCGTCCTCGGCCTGCCCGCGCGATACCGTGTCGCCCACTTTGTAGTCCATGTCGCCGGGGTTGAGGATCTTCACCTGGTCGATCACAACGCCCTTTTCCACTCTGCGGTACGGGCTTTCGATGAAGCCGTAATCGTTGATCCGCGCAAAGCAGGAAAGCGAGGAGATTAGCCCGATGTTGGGACCTTCCGGCGTTTCGATCGGGCAGATGCGGCCGTAATGCGTGGGATGCACGTCGCGCACTTCGAAGCCGGCGCGCTCGCGGCTCAGACCGCCCGGTCCCAGCGCCGAAAGACGCCGCTTGTGGGTGATCTCCGAGAGCGGGTTGGTCTGATCCATGAACTGCGAAAGCTGGCTGGAGCCGAAGAATTCGCGGATCGCTGCCATCACCGGCTTGGCGTTCACCAAGTCGTGCGGCATGGCGGTCGACATTTCCTGGTACACGGACATCTTTTCCTTGATGGCACGCTCCATGCGCACCAGGCCGATGCGGAACTGGTTTTCGAGCAGTTCGCCCACCGCGCGCACGCGGCGGTTGCCCAAGTGGTCGATGTCGTCCACCGCCCCGATGCCCTTGCGCAGCTTGAGCAGGTAGGTGATGGTGTTGCGGAAGTCTTCGCTGTCGAGCGTGCGCTTGTCCAGGCTAGTCGCGTCCGCCCGGTCGTGCAGCTTGATGTTGAACTTCATGCGGCCGACGCGCGAAAAATCATACTTGCGCGGGTCGAAGAACATCCCCTGGAACAGTTGCGTGGCGGTGTCGAGCGTCGGCGGATCGCCCGGGCGCAGCTTGCGGTAAATCTCGATCAGCGCTTCGTTCTGAGTCTTGATCGTGTCTTTCTTGATGGTCGACGAAATCACCATGCCCACTTCGTCGCGCTCGGGGAAGAACACTTCGACTTCATCCACGCCCGCCTCGATCAGCTTGGCGAGGATGGGGGTGGTGATCTCGCTGTTAGCGTCGATGAAAACTTCGCCGGTTTCCTTGTCCCAAACGTCGGCCGCGGCGTAAGCGCCTTCCAGATCGTTGGACGCCACTTCCACGCGCTCGATCTTGGCCTTCTGAATTTCCTTGAACAGCGACGGCGTGATCTTCTTGCCCTGCGCCACCACGGTTTCCCCGCCCTTGGTCGAGATGGCGTGCGAGAGCTTGAGTCCGGTCAGACCCTCGTCCACGTTCCAGTAAAGTTTCTTGTCCTTGAAGGTGATTTTGCTGATGCGGTAGAACGCGCGCAAAATGTCCGCGTCGGTCTTCAGACCGAGCGCGCGCAGAAACACGGAGCCATAGAATTTACGTTTCCGGTCGATGCGGACGTACAGCAGATTCTTGTTGTCGTACTCGAACTCGACCCAGCTTCCGCGGTACGGAATGATCTTGCCCAGAAAGTAGCCCTGCGCGGGAACGCGCTCGAAGAACACGCCGGGCGACCGGTGCAACTGGCTCACGATCACGCGCTCGGTGCCGTTGATGATGAACGTGCCGTTGTCGGTCATCAGCGGGATTTCGCCGAAGAAGACTTCCTGCTCCTTGATGTCGCGAACGCTCTTCTTCTGGGTTTCCGGATCTTTCGAATACACCGTCAGCCGGATGGTCACCTTCAGCGGCGCGGCGTAGGTCATGCCGCGTTCCTGGCACTCCTGCATGTCGTATTTCAACTGCAGCCCGACCGGGTCGCCGCACTTGTTGCAGAACGTGACCACGTTCTTGTTGAAGGTTCCGCAGTGCTGGCAAAGAATGTCGCCGCCGTGGAACGGGTCGGTGCGCACGGCTGCTCCGCAATTGCGGCAGGTCGAACGCAGGTGGTGCAGCCCTTTGAGGTTGCCGCACTTGCATTCCCAATTGCCGATCGAGTAGTCGACGAACTCCAGGTCGCTGACGCCGCGGAAGTCCGAAATCGGAAATACCGAGCTGAAAACCGTCTGCAGGCCGATGTCCTCACGCTCATTCGGGAGTTGGTCCATCTGCAGAAACCGCTCGTACGATTTCTTCTGCACCTCGATCAGGTTCGGAATCGGGATCGAGGTCTTGATCTTGGAAAAATCCACTCGCTCGGGGACGGCGCCGTTATTTTGATTTGCCATTCTATAACTCCTGACGGCCGGACAGCCAACGCAAAGGGACCGGGGCTATAAGCACAGAACCAAAGGCGCTCCCGGAGGCGAAACCTCTTGGAGCGCCGAATGTATGAAAAAGGGCAGGGTGCGAACGGGCGTTGCGAAAGAACCAGCGATGACGCTTGCGCCCGGGGCCGGGCGGGTGCAGGAATCCTGATGGCGCGAAACAGACAGAGATACCCTCTCGGCAGTTTCACGCGAACTGCAATTGAAGTGCCAGGATTCGGGAATCACTTTCTCCAATGGGAATCGAGTCCGCGGAATCGACAGCCCAACTACTTATACTAGCAAGACTTGCACCGGCAAGTCAAACCACAAAAACACGGGTAGCCCCGACGGCAAGCGCCGCGGGGCAAACGCCGGAGGTTCACGCCTCCGGCCCCCGGAATTCTTACTTTACCTCGACGGTCGCACCGGCGTCGACGAACTTCTTCTTGATGGTCTCGGCTTCGTCCTTGCTGACGCCTTCCTTGACCGGCTTGGGCGCGCCATCCACCAGGTCCTTGGCTTCCTTCAGGCCCAGGCTGGTGACCTCGCGAACGGCCTTGATGACGTTAATCTTGTTCGCGCCGACAGCCGTCAGAACCACGGTGAATTCGGTCTTCTCTTCAGCGGCCGGAGCAGCCGCTGCGCCTCCGCCGGCGCCCGCCATCATAACCGGACCGGCCGCGGCGGCCGATACTCCCAGCTTTTCCTCGAGCAGCTTGACGAGCTGGGATGCCTCCAGCAAGGTCAGGCCTTGAATCTGTTCCGCAATTGCGTTAATGTCCGCCATCTCTTGAACTCCTTAGAATCAAAAATCGCCGGCTCGGGCCGCGTGCCCGGCCCTTACGCCTGAAACTTGTTTTCCTTCACTCCCTGATCCACTACCACGGCCAGGTTGCGACCCACCGCCTGCATCACCGTCACCAACCGCTGGGCCGGAGCGTTGATCAGGTACAACAGCTTCGAAAAGATCTGTTCCTTCGACGGCATGCTGGCCAGCTCGATGATGGCCCCCACGTCGATCGCCCGGCCTTCCACAATCCCCGCCTTGAAGGTGAACGAGGGGTTCGCCTTCGCATAGGTGGTCAGCGCCTTCGCCAGCGCCACTGGATCGTTGCTCGTGTAGGCGAGCGAGGTCATGCCGCGCAGGTTCTTGAGCACCGCTTCAGACGGCGTGCCCTGGGCCGCGATCTCGGCCAGGTTGTTCTTGATCACCCGGTACTTGCCGCCCGCGCCGCGCACCGCTTTGCGCAGTTCGAAATCCTGGTCCACGCGCAGCTTTTCATAGCCGGTCACGAACAGGTTGCCGGACTGCTCCAGGTCCTGGTGCAGCGCGTCGATATCCTTCTTCTTCTCTGACTTCTTTTTCATGGAAACACCTGTCGGCGCTCTAACCCGCCGCCTTCACGCTGAACGGGGCGGTATCGACGGCAACGCCTGGCCCCATCGTGGAGCAGATGGTCGCGCTTCTCACGTATTTACCCTTGGCTACCGCCGGCTTGGCCTTGATCACCGCCGTGATCAGGGTCGCGGCGTTCTCGACCAGCGCGGGCGTGGCGAAGCTGAGCTTCCCCACCGGCGCATGAATGATGCCGGTCTTATCCACGCGGAATTCCACCTTGCCGGCCTTGATTTCTTTGATTGCCTTCACCACGTCCACCGTCACGGTGCCGGTCTTGGGGTTCGGCATCAGGCCGCGCGGCCCCAGCACCTTGCCCAGCTTGCCGACCGAACGCATCATGTCCGGCGTGGCAATCACGGCGTCGAAATCCGTCCAGCTTTCCGACTGAATCTTGTTGACCATGTCCTCGCCGCCCACGAAGTCGGCGCCGGCCTCGGTTGCCTCGCGCTGCTTGTCGCCGCTGGCGATCACCAGGACCGTCTTCGACTTGCCCAGCCCGTTCGGCATCAGCACCGTACCGCGCACCATCTGGTCGGCGTGCTTGGGGTCGACACCTAGCCGCAAGTGGACCTCAACGGTCTCGTCGAACTTGGCGAACTTGATTTTCTGGATGAGCGTCACAGCCTCTTCAAGCTGGTATTCGCGGGTTTCCACCTGTTTTCTGGCGGATTGATAGTGTTTGCCTGGTTTATGCGCCATGTGACCTCATTGGTGCAAGCGGTTCGCTTTCCAAACAGACAAACGAACCTCCCACTGAGCCTTACGTTCGGGACATCCAGCAGTGTAGCAGATCGAAACCGGCCCGCGCAACTGGGGGTTGTGGGGCAGGTCCCCGACCTGCCAAGCGCCGGTTTCGTCTGACAACGATAAGCCGGCGGCAAGGCAACGCCGCTGGCGCAAACGTGCTGTTATCCCGGTCCGGCCTTATGCCTGGAAGGAGCTGCCGCAGCCGCAGGTAGATTTTACGTGCGGATTGTTAAATTTAAATCCGGCACCCTCCAGCGTCTCGACGTAGTCCACTTCGGCGCCGTCCAGATACAGCATGCTGGCCTGGTCGATGTAGACCTTCAGCCCGCCGAATTCGTACGTCTTGTCGAGCATATTGGGCTGGTTTTCGAACGCCATTGAGTAGCTGAAGCCGGAGCAACCCCCGCCTACAACCGCGATCCGCAGTCCGACCGGAGACGGAGACTGCGAGCTCATGATATCCTTCACCTTGCCGATGGCCTTTTCGGTTAGTTGCACCATGCGTTTAGACTCCTCTGCGGGGCTCACCCCTGGTTGGTATTATACAAAAGCGAGCCGGGCGCTCTCCCTTGCACGCAGTTAGATGAGCCATCGGGCGGTTGGGTCGCGAGAAAATTTGGGGCGAGCGGGGGAATTCGGCCGGCGGCCCGCTAAAAGCGATGGTTTGGAACCACTGCCCCGCCATCTGGCAAACTAGTATTGACCCGTCTTATTTGAAACGCTTACCCCGCGCTTAACGTCGGAAGCCATGTATGGAAGCGGCCACCGGCACTTTGACGATCCCGGGGTTCGGCAACAAGGTTGCGGCAAAGCCCAGAGTGGACTATCAGAACACCCCGGAAGGCGTCCTGGTCAGCCGCGCGCAAGCCGGCGAAGAAGGAGCGTTCCGCGAAATCGTGGAGCGCTACCAGACCAAGGTATTCTCCATCATCCACGGCATCGTGCGCCAGCGCAATGACGTGGAAGACATTGCGCAGCAAGTATTTGCCAAAGTTTACGTTTCCATCCGGAATTTCGATTTCCGCAGTTCGCTGATCACCTGGATCTATAAAATCACGGTCAACGAGTGCTTCGATTACCTGCGCAAGCGCAAGGTGCGCAAGCTGGTTTACGAAAGCGATCTCAGCGAGGACGAAGTGCGGCGGGTGGAGAATTCCGAGCCCGCTGTGAACCGGCAGACACCGGCCGACACCAGCCTGTCGCAAAGGGACTACGTTGTGAAGCTCCTCACTAGGGTGTCCGAGGAGGAGCGCATGTTGTTGATGCTGAAAGAAGTGGAAGGTTACTCCGTGGAAGAGCTGGCGGAGAGAACCGGGATGAACGAAAACACCATCAAGGTGAAGCTTTTCCGCGCCCGCCAGAAATTGGTGAAGGCGGCACAGCGGTTGGACCGTCCGGCCGGCTTGACGGCAAGCTGAGACCGGTGCGGGCGGTGTTTTTGGTTGGTATGAGGGCCTCCGAAGCGGGCTGGCCGCGACCCGGCAAGAAGACCCGCGGTGGGGCAGGATCTGGGCGCAGTATTGCAGGTTGGTAAGGGAAGAAAAGTATGCACGCAGTAGTGATGGAGAGCCTCGAAGAGTACCTCTCCGGTCTGCTGGAGCCGGCGGTACGCCGGCGCATCGAAACCCATTTGAATGAGTGTGCAAGCTGCCGTGCCGGGATGGACGGCATGGCCGGCGTATCGCGTTTGTTTGGCGCCCTGCGGAGCCAGGAATGCGATCCGGCGCCGGGCTTTTATGCCCGTGTGGTGGAGCGGATCGAGACCACCAGCCCCGCGCCTTCCTTTGCCGGTCTTTTCGCGTTCGACTTGGTCTTTGCCAGACGCCTGGCGTTTAGCTGCATGTTGACACTGGTGGTGTTGGGCAGCTTCCTGGTGTCGCGGGAGGTCGCTTACCGCGGCAGTTTCACGCCCGATGCGGTCTTGTCGCAAGACACCACTGCGGCATCCGGCAACGCACTGGCGCAGGACAACATGCTGCTTGCGCTGACGGCGTATGAACGCTAACTTGATCGAGAAGGCCGCCGCGAGCCGCGCCTGGAACCCCAAAGTGGCCGGCCTCACGGTGCTGACCCTGGTGTTTCTGTGCGGCATGGCCGCTGGCGCGCTGGTGATGCACCTGGGCTGGCACCAACACCTCCATCAGCCGGCCTTCGATACACCCGCCGGCCGTGCTCTCTACTTCGAAAGTCTGCGCAAGCAATTGGATCTGACGCCGGCACAAGCCGAGCAGATGCAGTCCATCCTCGGCGACTCCTGGCAGTATTACCGCACCGTGCTGAGCGACAGCAAGAACCGCATCGACCAGGTGCTCACCGAAGAGCAACGGCGCAAGTTCGAGCGCATCCTGCAGGAAGCGCAGCGCCAGTAAGCTCGCCGCGCGCGTGCCAATGATTGACACGCCGGGCGCCGGTCGCGACAATGGTTCTGCCGATGCGCCTTCATGGTTGGCTGTTAATACTGGTTCCGTTGTGCGCCGCATGCCTGGCTTCCTGCGTCGATCACACGTGGGAAGTTCGCACCTACACCCTGGGGCAGAAAGTGAAGTTGGGGGATCTGACATACCTCGGCCTCGAGACGCAATGGTTTCCGGCGTTCGGCGAGGGCCCCGCAGCCCGCGCGGCGCAGAACCAATTTCTGCTGGTTCGGCTGAGTGTCAGCAACGGCGGCAACTCCGACGCGGCGGTGCCCAATTTTAACGTCGAAGACAGCACCGGGCGCCACTTTCCCGAACTGACCGACGGGGCCGGCGTGCCGGACTGGATCGGCGCGCTGCGCACGCTGGCGCCCGCCGATACGCTCGTCGGCAACGCCGTTTTTGACGTGCCTACCGGCCACTACACCCTGCACATTCTCGACGAAGACAGCCAGCACGAAGCGCGCCTCGACCTGCCGCTCAATTTTCAAAATGGTTCGGTCGAGGGTCCCGGCGTGGACCTGAGAACCGGGCCCGCCCCGGTCAAGAAGTAGGCACAGCGTCAATTCCGGGGAATCGTTTGCATGCAACCCGCCGCAAAAAACAGGCTGTGAACTGGCCTGGCCGGCGAGAGGACTTAGAATTGAATTATGTGGGCCACGCTGGCCGTCCTCTTATTGCTGGTGCAGTCGTCCGACCACGCGGCCGAAGGGCTGAAGGCGCTGGGGAGCGGCGAGTATGAAACCGCCGCCGAGGCGTTTCGCAAAGCCGTGGCGGCGGACCCCTCCGATTACAGCGCTCATTTCAACCTGGCGCTGGCTTACGGGTTTCTGGCGCGCGACGAGGATGGGATTGCGGAATACCGCAGGACGCTGGAGTTGAAGCCCGGCCTGTACGAAGCCGAGCTCAACTGCGGCATGCTGCTGCTGCGGCGGAAGGATGCGGGCGCGCAGGCGTTGCTCGAAGCGGCCGCCGCACAGAAGCCCGGCGAATTCCGGCCGCGCTACTACCTGGCGGAAGCCGAGGCGCAGGCAGACGCTTTCGATCGCGCCGAAGCCAGCTACCGCAGGGCCATCGAGCTGGATCCGAAGTCCGCCGCCGCCGAATCCGGCCTGGGCCGGTTGCTGGCGCGCGAGGGCAAGCTGGCGGACGCGGCGCCGCATTACCGCCAGGCTGCCTCGCTCGACCCCAAGTACCGGAGCTGGATGCTGGAGTTGGCCGGCGCACTCGAAAAAGCGCATCAGCCCGCCGAGGCGGCCGCCATCTATCGCGATTTCGCCGACGATCCCGCGGCGCAGGCGCACCTCGGCCAGTTGCTGCTCGATGGTAAACAATACACCGAGGCCGTGCCGGTTCTCGAAACCGCATACGCCAGCGAGCCGTCCACAACTAATGCCGTGGCCCTGGGGATGGCATACGTATTTTCCGGTCAACCCGCCAAGGCGGCGCCGCTGCTCCAAAAGGCGGTGGCCGCCGACCCCGCCAACTTCGAGTTGCGCATGGTATATGGCCGCGCCTTGCGCGATGCACGGCAATTCCCGCTTGCCGGCGCGCAATTCGCCGAAGCCGGCAAACTCAAGCCGAACGCCATCGAGGCGTGGCGCGAGTTGGGCGACGCGCTATATATGGCCGGAGACCTGACGCGGGCGCTCGAAGCTTTCGACCACGCCCGCCAGTTGGGCGAGAACACCGCGGGCCTCGCCTTTATGCGGGCCATCGTTCTGGATAAGATGCGCCAGTTGAAGCCGGCGCTCGAAGCCTACGAGCAATTTCTCGAGCTGAGCCAGGGCAAGCACCCCGACCAGGAATTTCAGGCGCGGCAGAGAGTGCGCATCATCCGCCACCAGTTGGAGGCACATCGATGACGCGCGGCTGGTGGGTGGCGTTGGTGGCGCTGGCGTGGATGACCGGCGGCGCCCGCGCGGACGACTTGGCGCAGGCGCGCGCCGAGCCGAACCTGGAAAAGCGCGCGCGGCTGGCCCTGGCCGAATCGGACGCGGCGCTGGTGGCCGCCCGCTCCGATTACCAAAAAGGAGACACTGATCGGGTGGCGGCCGACGTTGCGAAAATCGTCGATTCCGTGGATCTGGCCTTTCTCTCGCTTAACCAGACGGGCAAGGACCCCCGCAAGAGTTCCCGCTGGTTCAAGTACGCCGAGATCCAGACACGCGGCCTGCTCCGCAAGCTAGACACCTTTGAGCGGGACATGAATTTCGCGGACCGCCCCGTGCTCGAGAAAGCCAAAACCGAGGTGCAGCAGGTGCACGACAAGCTGCTGCTGGGACTGATGGAGGGCAAACCAAAATGAAGACCCTGACGTGCTCGGTTTCGATCGCCTTGCTGCTGGCGGCGGCCGGCGTAGCGCAGCAGCGGCGCGATTTTCTTTCGACCGACGAGGCGGATCAGATCCGCGAGGCCCAGGAACCGAATCAGCGTCTGGCCCTCTATGCCGGCTTTGCCCGCCAGCGCGTCGACCTGGCGAAGAATCTGCTCGGCAAGGAGAAGCCCGGCCGCTCGATTCTGATTCACGATGCGCTCGACGACTACAACCGGATTATCGATGCGCTCGACGATGTTGCCGACGATGCGCTGCACCGCAAGATTGACATTACCGAGGGGCTCAGGCTCGTCGCCGGCGCCGAGAGCGAACTACTGCCCGCCCTGCACAGGATTCAAGACAGCCACCCCAGGGACGCGGATCGCTTCGATTTCGCTCTCAAGGACGCCATCGACACCACCAGCGACAGCCTGGAACTGGCGCGGGAAGACATGGGGCAGCGCGAGCACGCCGTGGAAACGCGCGAGGAGAAGGACAAGAAGGCCTTGGAAGACGCCATGTCGCCGGCCGAGCGCAAAGCCAAACAGGCAGCCGATCAAAAGGCCGACGCGGAGGAACAAAAGCGGAAGCCGCCTACCCTCTACCGCCCCGGTGAAAAGCCTGGCGACAAATTCCCCGACGCCGCAACCGACAAGACCGGTAAAAAGGATACCGGCGACGACAAGCAGAACTGAGGATCGGCGTGATCGGCCGTGACGAAGCGGCCCGAGTCCAATAAAACATTACTGGATCTTCTTGTTGCCGTATGGTAGGTTTTTAGGCGGAGCTATCAGATAGCCGTAAAGAGGAGGAACTGGAGTGAAGCGTTCATGGAGTGCCATTCTGCGAGTGGCGTGCGGTCTGTTGGTTGTGGCTTGGGCGGCATTTTCGCTGGTCGGCCCGCTGATCAATGGAAACTTTGCAACCGGCGACCTGACTGGATGGAATACGTTGGGGAGCGCATCCGTAGTCGGGACGCAAGGCAATATCGTTCCGACAACCGGAAGCTTCCAGGCGCAGATCGGAAGCGGTAACGATAGCGAGGTCGCCAGTGTGGTTCCCGCCTTCGGGTTTGCCAAGCCCGGTTCAGTCCACCGGAGCGCTCGCCCCGCACGGCCCGCGGTGAGCCATTCTGGGAATCAGTCATCCAGTGACCCCAACTTCGCCGATGTAGCGGAAGCCACGCTGGAAACCACTCTGAACTTGCCGGCCGGCGCGATTGCGACCGCCCTGCCAAACAACTTTGCGCCCACTTTCGGCTCCGCGATCTATCAGACTTTTTCCGCGACGGCCGGCGCCACGCTCTCCTTCCACTGGAACTTCGCGACGAACGAAGAGATTCCAACGCAATGGGACGCCGCGCTCTACAGCCTGCAATCAGGCTCAAACCCGGCGCAAGTATTTGAGCTGGCCGATACCACGCAGTCCAGCGTTTTGACCGTGGCTGGCACCGGGGCCAATCCTTTCGCCATCATGACAGGTTACAAAACCGCAACCGTGGTCCTGCCGAGCACCGGAGCATACACGGTCGGGTTCATCTCGATGCAGACAGGGGATAATTCGGTCGCCTCCGCCACCTATATCGGCAACGTGCAGGCCAGCGGATCGTCCTCACCGACGCCGGCTCCCGCTGCGTGGTCTCTAGGACTACTGGGATTGGGATTCATCGCGATCTATTCCGGCGTGCGCAGATTACGCCGGGCTATGTAAGGCTCCGCCGGCGGCTGAACTCATGCGCCGCGCCCAGGTCCTTTTTTTCATATTCTCCGCAATCCTGTCGGTCCATGCGGGACAATTGCCCTCTGGTCGCCGCTCCGATCAGAGCCGCGACCGTCAGGGAGCGGTTTCTCAATAGCATCGAATTCTACGGTCATGGTACTACCCGGCTGCGTTGGTGCGGTCGACGATGCGGCCATCGCGCATATGGACGGTGCTGTGGGCGTATGCCGCGGCTTCGGGATTGTGGGTGATCATGAGGACGGTTTGGCCCAGCCGCTGATTCAGGTCGCGCAGAATTTCGAGCACCGCTTTGGAGTTTTCGCTGTCGAGATTGCCGGTTGGCTCATCGGCCAACAAGATCGCGGGGTGGTTGACGATGGCGCGCGCGATGGCCACGCGTTGCTGCTCGCCGCCGGAGAGCGCGTTGGGCTTGTGATCCAGCCGGCCGGCGATGCCGAGCAGGCGCAGCACCTCCTCGAACTGGGCGTCCGGGTGCGTGCCCAGGCCCGCGATGTAGCGCGACACCGCGATGTTGTCCCGCGCCGTCAGGTTGGGCAGCAGGTTGAATTTCTGGAACACGAATCCGACCGTCCGACGGCGCATTTTCGTGCGGCCCGCATCGCTCAAGGCGGCCAGGTTCTGGCCGCCCACCTTGACCTCGCCCGCGGTGGGAGGCGTGAGCCCTCCGATGATGTGAAACAGCGTGGACTTGCCCGAACCGGAGGGTCCCACGACGGAAAGGAACTCGCCGGGCTGGACGTCGAGGTCGACGCCCCGCAGCGCCGCCACGTCCACCTGGCCGACGCGGTAGACCTTGCGCAGGTCGCGGGTTTCGATGATGGCGCCGTTACTCATAAGCCAGCGCCTCGATGGGGTCTTGCCGCGCCGCGCTCAGGCCGGGATAGAGCGCGCCCAGGATGGCGGCGGCCTGTGTGATCGCCGCCACGCGCGGCCACCAGGCGTACACGATCGCCATTTGAAAAGAGGCCGGCACCAGCGTGCGAATCAACCACTGCGCGCCATAGCTGAAGACGATGCCGAGAATCGTGCCTCCCGCTCCCAGCAGCATCGCCTCGATCAGAATGATGCCGAGGATGAACGCCTTGGACGCGCCCAAGGCTTTCAGAATGCCTATTTCGCGCGTTCGCTGCAGCACCACCATGTACATCGACAGCCAGACCACGGCGACGCCGATCACCACCCCGATCGCCGCCACCACCACGGTAAACTCCTTGATCGCCGGGATCTGGTTGACGTTGTACATGGCCGTGTATTCGGCCATCGTGTTGACGGGGTAGTTTTTCAGCAAGCCGCGCAGGCCTTCGACCACCAGGTTGATATTGGCCGGGGCGTCCACGGTGACGTAGATCTGGCCGAGCTTGCCGGTTGCCGCGTCGAGTTCCTGCAGCGTCCGCATCGGCACCACCAACCGGGCCATTTTCCCGGGTTCAATCACGCCGGCCAGGCGCCAGTCATGGTTGATCAGATTGACCGTCTGGCCCACCCGCAGATGGCGCTGTTCGGCGTAATACCGGTCCACCAGAATATCGTCGGGACCTTGCAGCGGGCCACCCTGGTCGAACGTAAATCCGCCACTCATTTGCGTAAACTTCGCCACGTCCATGCCGGTGATGAACAGGGGCAGATCGACCGGATGATTGATGACGCCCATGGCAAGCTTCACGTGCGGCTGCTGCTGCACCTTGTCCGCCACGCCCGCTGGGATCGAGGCGCCGCTGAAGCTGATCACCGAGGAAACCGTCGAGCCTCGGATGATAATGTCGGCGCCCACGCCACGCTGCCGGTTCTGCGAATCCGTCAGCATCCCCTGCGTCAAACCAACCAGGGTCAGAATCAACGTCACCGGCACGCCAATCAGCAGGATGCTGAGCAGGCTGCGCATCGGCCGGTTTTTCAGATTTTCCAGGACGATTTTGCCGGTCACTCGGGCTTCGTCTTTCGTTTAGTGGACGGCGCGGGCGTTTGGCTGGCCGGCGCCGCGGGCGGCTGCCCGAGAACCCGCAACGTGGTCCCAGGCGGCCGCTCTAGTATGAATTTATCGTCTGTCACGCCCTTATTGATCTCCATTTTCACGATGTCAATGACCACGCCGTACTCATCCTGCGGGCGGTTGATCTCTACGTGTTTGGGGAAGGCCACTTTGTCGTAGGTTTTCCACTCGGAATAGCGCGCATCGGTCAGGATGTTGCCGGCGGCGTCGAAAATCATCTGGCGGGCGATTTCCAGGTTCGCGCGGCTGAACCAGATCGTCCGATCGAGCCGCAGCGCGCCACTTTCTTCGTGGACCACGTGCACGATATAGAAGGCCCCGTCTTCGTCGGTGAGGTTTTCGAGCAGCACCTTGTCGGTCGCCCCATCCACCGGGTGCACCAGGAGGGCATCGACGAAATGCTGCGGCCGCAGATTCTCGATCTTGTTTCCCGAGCGCTGGACGATCTCGTTGCTGCCTTCGATAAACGCATCGCGGGCCGGGATGTAGAGCTGGAATCGGGCGCCATCCGAGGCCATGTCAAACGCCTTGTTGCGGACCACCGGGTACAGCCCGATGATGCGGATGTACGCCGGCTGGCGAAAGAGGATGTAGGCGCGGACGTCCTTGTACTCGGTAATTTTGCTTTTTTCAGCGCTGCCCAGAGCCGGCACCATATCGACGGTGGCGCTGAAATCGTGGACTGCCCGGTATTGGCGGGAGACCGCTTCGAGCAGCGCCGCCTGATCCGCCACCAGCAGCGGCTGGGCGACGTTCGAGCCTTTGCGCACGATCAGTCTGCGGCGCGCCAGGCACGATGACAATCCCATCGACCAGGAGCAAACCAGAACCACCGCGACTAAATGGCGCCCGAAACGCATCTTCTCATTGTAGGCAGCCGCGAAAGCACCCTGTCAAACCCGGTGCCGCACGCCCGCATGTTATAGTGAAACGAGTTGCCAGTGGGCCTGTGGCGCAGTTGGGAGCGCGCTTCCATGGCATGGAAGAGGTCGTGAGTTCGAATCTCACCAGGTCCACCAAAACTTTTCATAGACTTACCGTTTCCCCGCCCGCCAGAACGTAGCCACCGGAGTCCAACTGGAGTCCAAAACCAGTTTTCAGCATGGGCAGCCATGGGCATCGTGTGAATTTCGGTGCCTGCCCACGACCAAGCCAACCGATTCAAGGCGGTGGTAAGTTTGGGCACCGTGGGCACCGTTTTCGTGCGTGCCGTCGTCTTCCTGAGACGACAACATTTCGTTTCCATATAAGGACGATGCCCACTGCGCCCGCCGCCCGCGACGTCTCCGCGTACCCGTTCAACACTGTCTGTTGACGAATGAAAATCGCAACTGGTATTTAAGGGGCAGACGATGCGAAAGAGTGCGTCGCAGGAGGGCCGTCACGATGGTCACGTCGCTAGCGCCGATGGAGATTCAAGTCTGGCCCATTGATCGGCTGGTCTTCTACGCTCGCAACCCGCGTAAGAACGATTCCGCCGTGGATCGCATGTGCTCCTCGATCCGCGAGTTCGGCTTCAAGGTGCCGGTGCTCGCCCGCAGCGACGGAACGGTGGTGGACGGCCACCTCAGGTTGAAGGCCGCCCGCAAGCTGGGATCGTGGCCCGGAGGCGACACCACCAGTATCCCGATAATCCTCTGTGACGAGTGGACCGAATCTCAGGTGAAGGCCTTCCGGCTGATGGTGAATCGATCCGTCACGTGGGCTACCTGGGACGAAGAGCTTCTGGTCCTGGAACTCCAGGAACTGAACGAGTCCGATTACGATCTCAGCTTGACCGGCTTCGATCCGGGCGAGATCGATGGGCTGCTGGCGATTCCCGACGAAGAGCGCGCCAATGCCGCGCCGCCCCTTCCCGAGAATCCAGTGTCCCGAGTTGGCGACCTGTGGCTTTGTGGGAATGGACGCAATCAACATCGTATCCTTTGTTCGGATGCGACCAGTTCGGAAGCGGTGTCGCGCCTGCTGGGTGAGCGGAAGCCGCGGTTGATGGTCTGCGATCCGCCTTACGGAATTTCACTGGATTCCGAATGGCGGGACCGCGCCGGCTTGAATGGTTGCGGGCCCGCGGAGCCCAGCTACTTGAAGCACCGCACCAAGGGCCACACCGAAACTACCATCTCCGGCGACACCCGGGCCGACTGGTCCGAGGCCTTCGAACTCGTGCCGAGTCTGCAGATCGCCTACGTCTGGCACGCATCCGTCTTCACGCGCGAAGTGCTCAACGGCCTGCTGCGGATCGGCTTCTTGTACCCGCAGCAGATCATCTGGAACAAGGGCCGCACTGTGCTCACGCGGACGCATTACTGGTACCAACACGAGCCATGCTGGTACGTCCGTAAGAAGAACGCGCCCTGGTTCGGGAAGGCCGGCGAGAACTCCACGGTCTGGGATTCGCCGTCGCCCAAGTTCATCATGGGCGGCTCCGACGAGCAGAAATTCGATCACCCCACGCAGAAGCCTGTCGAGTTGATGCGGCGCCCGATCCAGAACCACCTCAAGCGGGGCGAGTTGGTCTACGATCCGTTTCTGGGTAGCGGCACAACGCTCGCCGCGGCCGAACTGACCGAGCGCGTCTGCCTGGGCCTCGAGCTGGACGCGAAGTACATTGACGTCGTGATCGAACGCTGGCAGACGCTGGCGGGCAAGAAGGCGATCCTCGACGGCGACGGGCGCGCGTTCGAGGAGATCGCCGAGGAACGCCGGAAGGCGGCCGCATGAATCGACCGCTGCCGCCAGGAGATCGCCGCCATCGAAGCCCAGCTCCGGGCCGGCCATCCGGACGTAGAGGGGCTATGTCGAGCGTTGTTGGACTGGTCGTGCGAGTTGCGGCTGTTGCGGGGGAGCCGAGGGTTGGCCCCCGTTGCGCCACGTTTGGCCCACGTTCGCTCGGGCGGCAACGGGTTGGCGTAGCGGCCAAGGCTACCTTGACTTGGGCAGGGCGGGCAGGAAGTGGGGCCAGAAGAAGAGAAGCCCGCCGCGGCCGGGGCCGGGCGGGCGGAAGGGAGGCGTTCGAATGCTACGAGTTGATGCGGTAGCTGCGTTCGCCGCCCTCGGGTTTGAAGGACTCAACGCTGTAGCCGGCCTTCTTCATCGCGCCAGCCATGAAGCCGCGCACGGTGTGTTTCTGCCAGCCCATCCTGTCCATAATCTCGGCCAGGGTCGCTCCGTTTTTCCGCTGGAGCATGGCGACCACCTGGGCAGTCTTGCTCCCCTCTCGCGGCCCGGCGCTTTCCTTCGCCTTGGCGGTCTTTTTGGGCTTGGGCGCCTTGGCGGGCTTCTTGGCTGGGGTAGCCTTCTTCCCCGACTTGCCCTTCGCGGGCGCAACACGGCGCGCCTGCTTCGCAGCCTTGGCCTTCGTGGGGGCTTTCGGCTCCGAGATCTCGGTGGTGGCGGCGGCTTGCGCCTCCAGCGTGGTGCTCGCTTCGTCTTCGATCGTTTTCATGGCTTTATCTCCTTGGCGGTAATCACCGCGTCAGGACATCAATCGCTCTGGTCGCGGCCTAAAGCAAGTGGATTCTGTGGCTGGGGCGATGGAAAGGCGATGGTTCGATATAGCTCCCAGATGTCCCCAGGTGTCCTCAGATGATAGGCCACGGCACGAAATTCCCCCGCAAGATGGAGCAGGCAGTCGCGGCTCTGCTGACGGCACGGAATCAGGAGGAAGCCGCCCAGTCCGTGGGCATTTCGCTGAAGACGTTACAACGCTGGCAGAAGGAACCCGAATTCGAGCGGGCGTCGCGCGACGCTCGCATGAGCGCCTTCCGGCAGTCCATGGCACGACTGCAGCAGGCCTCCGTCCCGGCGGTGACGACTTTGCTGAGGATTATGGTCGATCCCGTTTCGCCCGCGACCGTGAAAGCGCGGTGCGCGTATTACATCCTGGACCAGACCCGGAAGGGGATCGAGACGGAGGAGATCGAAACGCGCGTCGCAGAGTTGGAGCGCGCGGCGGAAGGCTGGGACCAGGGTGGGTAAAGGAGGACCATGAGCCTTGGAAAGCGCGTTCGAGCACTGGAAACCAGATACATCAGAGAACCGGTGATCCTCACCTTTCCCGATGGCACCACGGCGGAACTCCGCGGCCACGGCGACTTCCTGTTGCGCCTGCTCGCTGACTTCTGTGGGGGAGCGGAGCTCAGGCCGGAGCAGGTTGCGCAACTGAACCTGATCCGCGGGTCGTCGAGCGCGCGGGAGCCAGACGGTGCACGCATGACGGAGGTGCTGCGCTGCGTCCTGGAGGGACCGGTTGGGACACAAGACAGTGCGTTCGTCGACGCCTTCAATTCGTAGCGCTCCCGCGCGGGGGGACCAAGTAGGCGGCGGAGTTCCCCGATCGCGGGCCCGAGCGCACGGGCGAAATCAGCTGCCGATAGAGGTGATAACGCTCGCCGAAGTTGTGCCGCGACGCAACCGTCTCGGAGTCGCCCACTATCCGGCCGGAGCGCACACCCCACCAGATCGCCGCGTGGGGAAGTGTACGGGCCGCTCCTTCGCGGTTGCGTGCAACCTTGAGGCTAAGCGGGCCGCCACGATTTCGATAACGGCCGGTCGTCATGCATTCAGGGACAACGTACAAACGAGGCGATCCAGATGCCACGCGACTACTCGGTGTACGTCTCACGGACCGAGCTCAAGAGCATAGCCCCATGACATGCGTTGCCATCGGCGTCCAAGACCTCACACTCAAAGCCAGCGTATGATTGCTTGAAGCGTTGATCGCGCCACGCGCTCACATTCATCGCACCCTTGGCCGCTCGGGCGAACGAATAGCTCGGCATGTTTCCCTTGTCAGATCGAACGTCGGTACCATCCGGATGGTAGAAGCGAACGTCAAAACCCTCCAGATTTCCAATCTGGCGTTCGATAGTCTTAATAGAAGCCATGATCTCCTCCGCCGGCGAGTGTACCAGATAGCATGCTGGCTCGCCATCGCCCGTGGCAGTTTATGCACCCGGCAGCTTAGCGACTGATGAGCCTGAGGTCCCGTTCTGAAGCTCCGTCCGCATGACGGGCTATTCGGAGACAGTGCGGCGGGCTGCCTTGCCTGCGGAGTTGGCTTCCGATAATGGTACTTAACGCCCGCATGGATCAAGCTACTCGGTAGCAGGCGCAGTCGTGAGTCCGATTCATAGGCGCAGCCGTCAAAGCGAGCATTGGACGTTGCGGGCAGCCGGCGCGAGCTGGAACAGTACGAGGCGGTTCCTAGTGCCGTGCTCTCGCGACTTTCAAAGCGGATCGCCTGTCCTACGTGTTTCCCTGAAGAGCTCGCGCAACCACCAAAGTGATATCGTCCTGTTGTTCTCCTCCGCTGAACTGCAGAATCGCATCGACGACCGTGCGAACCAGGTCCTCTGCGCCGCATCCGCGATGCCCCTCCACGACTGCGATCAACCGGTCCTCGCCAAAGGAATCGCCGTCCGCTCGCTCCGCTTCGGTTACACCGTCGCTGTAGAGGACCAGGGTGTCCCCGGGCGCAAGTTCCGTTTCCGCGATTTCGCACTGCCAGGATTCAAACAGACCAACCACGGTGCAGGTAGAAGGCAAGCGTTCCACCTGGCGATTGGCGCGGAATAGCAAGGGCGAGACGTGGCCGCAGTTGGCGTATCGGAGGCTGCGGTTGGAGTCGTCGTAGTCGCCGAGAAACATCGTCGCGTAGCTGGACGGTTCCGTATTCCTGTAAAAGAGGTGGTTGACGGAAGCCAGAAGCCCCGGCAAATTGTCGACCGCAGTGGCGCACTGGCTCCGCAGGTTGGCTTGCAGATTGGCCATCAGGAGCGCGCCGGAGACCCCTTTGCCGGAAATATCGGCGAGCACCAGCCCGATTCGGCCGGGGGCGAGCTCCAACAGGTCGTAGTAGTCTCCTCCAACGTGCTGCGCCGGGAGGCACACGGCCGCGCATTCCAACGTCTTCATGGGAGGGAACTCTTGCGGGAAAAGCCTCGCCTGCACCTTGCGTGCGATGTCCCCCTCGAGAGCGGCGCGACGCTCGGCCTCTTTTCGCTCGTCCACAGCGCGGCGCCGGGCGTTCAGGATTTCCACCATCTGCGGGTTCTGGATTAAGGTGAACTGGTTTCCATCGAGATCCTCGAACGAAGCATGGACGCCCCATGGCACCGTTGTCGGCAATTGAGGAAAGCGAACGCCCTTTCGTGACCACTCTGCGAACTTGGCAGCTATGTCTTCGGTCACCAGGGTGACGCCGGTGCGACGGCCCACCAAGCCGGCCTGGGAGCCGTTAACTGCCTGGACCAACGCAAGGACCGCGGTATCGTAAACGGGCGGAGCCACGGCAACCCATCGTCCCCACTCCTGCGGGCCGGTATCTACCACAACTTCGAAGCCCAACCGGTCGCGGTAAAAGGCGAGGCTTACGTTCTGATCCCGTACGAAGACTTCCACGATGTGGATCTTGAGGTAAGGGTGGCCGTTTGCCGTCTCCTGAATCCCGCCGGGCGCAGGAACCGGATTGGGCCGATCGACGTTCATTCGACCTCCACGGGAGTCTTCAGGGCGGCCGCCGCCAGCGTGATCAGCAGGCCGGCAGCGAATACGGCGTTGCCGGCACGGTTCGGTCCTCCTACCGCGGGAGTCTCCACAAATGCGTGCCACGCGTACGCCACGGCCGCGCCTCCACTGAGAGCCAGTCTATGGCGCGGGCCCCAGCCCTCGGCTCGCGACCAAATCCGAATCATGAGAATCACGCTAACATCGAGGACCAGGTAGAGGCAAACCGTCCACCAGCCCCATTGGTTCGGAATGATCAAAAACGCTGACCCGGCGATAAGGGCAGTGAGGCCGACGATCGAATATCGCGGCGCCGATCGCTGACCGTGTACGCCGCTTGATTGCGGAAGACGAAAGGCCAGGACGATCAGTGCCACGATGATTGCCGCCGTCGATGCAAGGTGCGCACGCGAAGCAACGAAGTGCGCAGCATCTTCCCGGATCGTAAATCTCGCTATGGAGATACATCCGAGCGCGAATAAGATGGCGACCAAGGCGAGACCGGGTCGTCTCAGCCACGGCTGAGCAGCCGACCGCGCCGAAAGTCCTTCCACGATCGCGATGGAAACGGGAATACTCCAAACGGCGTGCAGGGTGAGCACGAACACCGTCCACCAGGCGCCAATTCCCAGCGCTGGGATGTACTCGGGTTGCAGGAGATGCTGATTCAACCCCAGAAAGTTCGGATTGAAAAGGCTCTGCGTGACAAGTCCCTCTTCCAGAACTCCGTACGCAAGGGCGAGGACGACGATACTCGGCCAGCCGAGCCCGGCGCGCCTTACCGCTTCGCGGATCAGGATAGCGCCTCCCCCATACATCGGCCCGAGAACCACCAGGGTACCGAGCATGGTGATCGGCAGACTGCCGAGGAGATATTCGGCGATCAGTGGGGCGGCAAAGAATAGTCCGATGGCCGGCAGAACACGTTTCATTTTCAGGGAGACTCCCCTCAAGCGACTCGGGCGGTCTGCTTGGCGAACCGTACGGCAACTCCGAAGCCGTCGCCGTCGATCCGGCACGCTCCGAAATGACTCTGCTCGGACATGCGGGCGAAATCTTCCCGCGTATACGCGCGCTTGAGCAGGACGTGCCGAAACGTCCATTTTGTCATCCACGCGTCGATGTGACCGCGCCCGCTCCGCTTCACAAATGCGTCGATCGCGGCATCAGGACACCCTTTGCAGAGATCCACGATCAACGCTTCCCCTGTCGGCCGCAGCACGCGATACATTTCGTTCAGGGCCTTGACCGGTTCTGTAAAGTTCTTGAAGGCGGCGGAGCTATAGACGAAATCGAACGATTCGTCCGCAAACGGCATGGCCGATGCGTTCCCCAGGCGGAAATCGACGTTCACGCCAGCCGTTCGCGCATTTTCAGCGGCGATCTTTACTAGCGTTCGGCTAATGTCCAGGCCGGTGATCCGGAAGTCGCCGAGCTTCGCCAGTTCGATGCCGAAAAATCCGGGTCCCGGCGCGACGTCCAACACGCAAGCGCCGGCAGGCAACCGCTCGGCGGCGGACTTCGCCTCGCGGCGAAAATCCTCCATGTCGTTCCGCCTGGTAGAGGCGTACCAGCGCGCAATCCATCCCTCCATTCCGGTTCCCTTCCAGGGTTTCGGCTGTGCAGTGGGCATGACTTGACTCCTTTCCGAAAGTTCGGTTAACATCTCAATGTTGCAGCTTCTTAATTTTGCAGCTAATTTATCTTAATAATGCAGCTATCATATGTCAAGCGGAAAATCGAGAAAAGACCCGAAGCGGGCTGAACTGCTGCGAAGACTCTCGGACCTCGGAAGGAAGATCAGCACGCAAACGGTCTTCCTACACCAGGCAATCGCGCAGGGCATCGGCCTAAACGCTACCGATGCAAAGTGCCTGGACCTGATCGGCTCTGAGCCGGATGGCACGGTTACGGCCGGAAGGCTGTCAGACCTGACCGGCCTGACGACGGGGGCCATCACCCACATCCTGGACCGGCTCGAAAAGCGAGGATTTGTGGAACGTGTGCGCGATACCGGGGACCGGCGCCGAGTGTTCGTTCGCGTAGGGGCCAGCAGCCTGGAGCCATTGCTGCCGAAATACGAAGCCCTTGGGAAGGCGTACATGGCCCTCGCCGGGCAGTACAGCGATGCCGAGCTGTCGCTGATCTGCGGCTATATGGATAAGGCGTCGGAGCTAACGGAGCGGCTGATGGGCGATATGATCGCGGCCCGCCGGCCGCCGGAGACTCAGGCAATTGGCAGTTTGTAAGCTTAGACCACCACTACGCTCACCAGTCCAGGACCGTGGACCCCGTGAACCAGGTTCTGCTCGATATCGGCGACGCGGCTCGCGCCGGTGATCAACGCCATCGAGCTGTGGACTCGGCGGCACGAAGAAAAGCCCGTCGAGACTGGTGAGAATGCGCGCGCGGCACGATGGCGATGTACTCTGGTGGCAGCAGCGAAATCATGTGCGCCCTTGGGGGTTCGGTTTAGAAGCGATGTCGGGCATACAGGGCGAGACACGGATGAGCTAATCCAGGATGCCGCTCCGTTCAGGGGCGCTATCAGTGCCTTGCCTACCGCAAGCTACCGATATGAGGTGATATCGCTCGCCTTCAACCTCAGCCCAGGACGGGATCAACACCGTTCAGCGTCCGACAAGACGTTGAAGAGTTCGAGTCCGACCTGGGGAGCCAGATATAGTTCTCGAAGCTCGCGCTATCTGATTGATTTCATCGCGTGCCTTCGAAGGCTTCCCTCGAATCTTACCGATGGAACTGCTACCCCAGCATGGACTCGAACCAGCATGGACCCAATCGCTTGAGCCCGTACCTGCCGATGACGCGATGCTCGCTTAAGACGATGGCCCTCTGGATTCCGCAAAAGCAGGGCGTGAGCGCATCATGGGTTGCTTCAACGACAACTGTCTCACTCCGTTTGGTTATCGGGCAACTTCCGAGTGCCCGATAATCAGTCCGCTATCCGGCGAAAACCACACCAGTTGAGGTGGCCCTTGGATTGGCGCACGCTTGAAATAGCTACTCGCCAGGAAACTTGCGGCCGCCGAACAGCACTCCGAAGCCGACGCCGAAGCATAGGCCCGAGGCCATGAGTCGCACGATGTCAGACCCGTGGAGCCCTTCGATGCGCGGGTTGCTTAAGCTGTTCAAGAGTGTGAACAGTCCGAACAGCAACAAAAACAGAACCAGGAACACTCTCTGTTTGCGCACGAATCCTCTTTTGCCTCCACTCTTAGAACGAAAGCATATCACGGAACAAGGCAGGCTCCAAACCAACTTGGCGAAATCATCAATAGCAACAGCTTCTCATAGCTCCCGAGTGACGGCCCGTCCGGAACTTATCCTGGGTTCCGTTGGCGAGTTCGAGACGTGTCCAGACTGGGTGCCCACCATGGACCACGGGTCTGTGATCGCGCGGATCGCTCTGAGAACAATGGACGTCCACGGGTTCGATCACAGGGCCAACTGGACGGCAGAGGTTCGAAACGTGTCCAGACTGGGGAGCCAACCCAACCTGGTTGGGTGTCATGTCTTTGTCGTCCCCACCACCCCAAAGAGCTAGCGAACAGAAATAGTTACTGGATTCGAGGCGGCAGTTCCGATCGAAACTATGACCGGAACGCCGTCCCCGGCGGCTACTCCCTGCGGTACCTGCGCGTTCACCTGGTAGAGTCCGACATAGCCGGGAGCCAGTCCTGCGAAAATCACCGGAGCCGCCACGCCGCCAATCGTCACCGTCGCGTTACGAATCAGGTAGGAAAGGGGAGTTACCAAGGCTACGGCTCCAGTCTGTGGTGTGTTCGTCACCGCACCCAGCCCGGTCGAGTAAATCTCCAGGTAGTCGCCGGCATGGGCGGGCGAGTTGGCATCCACTACGATTCCGGCGAGATTCAAGATCGCCCCTTGCCCGCCCTGCGGCGCGCCCAGGGAGAAAATGCCGGGGTCGGTCAGCCCCACCGGGACAGGCTGTGGCAGGCTGGCGATCGAATTAGCCGTAGCGGTGACCCATGAGCTCGACTCGCCTTGCAACTCCCAGGGCACTTGCAAATTCAGTTGCGACGATGAGCCATAAAGGATGGGGGCGGAAATGCCGTCAAACTGCACCGTTGCCCCGCTCAGGTTGAGGCCAAACAAGCTGACCAGGGAGCCGGGAGCCAGCGCGCGTTGCTGAAACGTGGCGGCGTTGACCACGCCCGCTGCCGCGAACTGAGGCCAATCAGCGGGGCTGGTGACTTGTGAAATCGATAGCGTATTGCCCGAGCCGCCGCTGCCCAGGTAGGGGAAAATGGACGCAACACCGACCACTCCCGCCACCAGATTGTCGACCACGAGCAACTGCCGCACCTGGTTTCCGCTCGCGTCATCCACTCCGGCCACCACGTTGATCCCCTTGATTCCGGCGACGGCCTTGGGGGACTGGTCCACCTGGTTGCAAAAGATCTGCGCACCAGACACGACGTTATTGTCGGCGGAGAAGGCCGCGGCGCCAGCGAGGACTGTTCCGTCTCCATATCCTCCGACAATGTCGATCCCGATCAACGGCGTGTCCACATCGTTATTTGCGACCGACATTCCGTTGATGCGATTTCCCTGCGCCCGCCATGCCGTCCACGCCATGATCCCCCCAATGCCGAGCTCGTCTCCAAGGATAGGGTCAAGGGAGATAGACGCCGTCCGGACGGTGTTCGCCTGGACAAGCACGTTGGAGAGCGAGTCCCCGGTGGCGAGCGCGGCTCCAGAGCTGGCGGTCTCCAGTTGTATTCCGACATGGGCCACGTCCGTCAACGTATTGCCAAGTATGGAGAGATTGGAGATCGCGTCGTTCATCGACCCTCCCGATGCCGCGTAAACCAGGATTCCAATGAAAGGGGCTTCGACGGTGTTTGCCAGGATTCCGATGTTCCTGGCGATGTTGTTCTCATCGGGAACCTGGCCGAAGTAGTTAGTATCTCCGACCGACACTATCAGGCCCCAGCCGCTCGCCGTGCCCGTGGTGGTTATCCGGTTGCCGATCATCTGCAAACCGTCCGCCAAGGACGACGATCCGTCGAGCGCGTAACTAATCCCAAATGAAGGAAGAGCGGCTGAAATGGTGTTGTTGGCGACCAAGGTATCGACCGTCTGGCTCTGGTAGGTCGACGCAGCCGTGTCGCCGACTACTAAACCAATGCCTCCCGCGTTTGGACTCGGAAGCACAATCGTGTTGTTGGCGATGGCGGTGTGCTGCAACGTGTCGCCGCCGTTGAGTTGAACCTCGATCGCCAACTGCGGGCCGGAGACGTTGCCGGTGATGGTGTTGCCGGTAATCAGCACATGGTCCCAGGTGTTCCCCGTGGGGGATGTGCTGGTGCCGCCGCAGTTCGGGCAAAAGAAGATTCCGGTATTCTGGACGTTTGTCATCACCAGGTTGCTGATCGTGATGTTGGAGAAAGTCGTCCCGGGGACCGAGGGTAGCCCCAAGCTCGCAGGACTCCGGACCACCACACAGTTCCCGCAGCCCTCGATAGCAAATCCGTTGATGGTGTTGCCCCCGGAAGCAATAAAAATACTGGTCGTTCCCGACAGGCTGGTGAGCGTGATATCGGGCTGTCCATCGCCATCGATGTCACCGTTGATCGTGACGTTGCCCCCGGATAAGAAGGACAACCCCTTCATGTTGGGGCCGGAATCGAGGACGATCATGGAGCCCTTCAGCGCAGGGGCGAACTGGATGTTCCAGGTGCCAGGGTCATTGTTCGTGGCGATGACCGCTTCCTGGAGAGAAATTCCGTCCGGGCCAGGATTGGCCACCAGCGCCGCCACCGAGGACGTGTCGCCATTAATCAGCATCGAGGTATTCGTGACCGTGATCACCGTGCCACGATTGAGAACCACAGCGGGAATGGTCACCGCGGGAGGCGTATAGCTCGCCGCGCCGACTCCTCCACAATAGGCTGGCAGAGTGTCCGCGAGTGCGGGGTGGGCTCCGATCACCAATAAGCAGCAGAGCGCAACCATCGAGTGTCGCATTTTCGATATCCTTCGAGCCACGGCGGGTTGTCGCCGGAATCCCCGTTTGCCCCCGTGACTAGTTTACTCCCAGTCGTCCACGTTCGTTGCTGTTATATCGCTTTCCGCCAGCGGTCACCTCCCGAGTGGCGGCGCATCCGGAAACTATCCCGGCCTCCCTTCCGAGTTCGAGACGTGTCCAGACTGGGTGCCCAGCATGGATGACATGTTGCTGTGTACGCATAAATGGAATCTGTTCACTTGACTGGCGCAGTTCGAGCGGACCGCGTCTTAGACTGCAAAAGTGCGGAACGTGTCCAGTGTGGGGAGCCCTCTAAAGGCCGTTCTCTAATTCGGCATTTTGCGGGCGACCCCAGTTGGTTGCTCGAACTCGCCTCTCCGTGCCTGTTTGGTTCGAACGCCATTCCGATTCTTCAACTTGACGGTTCGAACGCATGTGCGAACCCAGTGCAGCCTCGGGCAGCCGGCCAACCCGGCAGAATTGACTACCGATAATTCCAATTAACGTTGAGCTGATGGTCGATGAAACACGCTCCACTTAAAGGACCCAAATAGTAAAGGACCACTCAGTAGTTAGATTCGCGGCGTTCCCTGACAGCGTGAACGCTGCGTGTGTCACGGCGCACCCCGGTGATTCGGACGCGGTAATCGGCGACGCAGACGCCTCTCGTCGTCCTGGCCTTTCACGGGAATCCCCGGGGGACGGCGCCCACTCCGTCCCATTCCATCGCGAGCGGATAACAGGTTCGAGGTTCGTGGTAAACTGCCGACTGGTCCGAAGTGGAGGCTCTAGGCAGAAACCATGCCGATGAATGGACAACAAGCGCTCGCCAGCCTGATGGCTCACCCTAGAACGTTTTTGAGGCGGTATCCCCTTCGAATTGCCGGCGCCAACCTTCCTTCCGGCGTTCTGCCGTTTTGGATCTGGTACTGGCAGGCTTCCGCGCGGCCGGGCAAGGTGCTCCGTACCCTGCGCATGCATGCGACGGACTCATTCCGGATGGCGTCCCAAGCGGTGCTGGCGGGCGCAAACTCGCACAATTTCAACGCGCATTCGATATTCATGGCACAGAGCAATGTTCCCATCGTGCTCCACCGAATCGCCGCCGGCGCCGCACCGAACATCCTCATCACGGGCGCTCTGTCGGGGTGCAGTTTCATCGTGAACGCCGGCCCCAATCCCGGTGATATTGACTGCGCCCACCTCCAGCCCAACGGCGAATCAGGGCATGCGCTGCATGCGCGCCTCAAGCCTCTCTATAACCAGGTCTATGGCCTTGAGAGATACGACCACACCACACCTACGCCCGGCGGCCCCAGACGGGACCGCAACGTGACGATTATTGGAGTGCGGGTCAGTGGCCGGTGGAAGATCTACGCCCAAAAGCTGGATCTACAGAACCAGTATGCCATCCGCAGCGTCCATCGAATCTATCCTCCGGAGTAAGTTTCGCGGAGACCTGCTTGTGGATCTCTTGCACCCGGCGGCCCGCCTCGCGCTGGTTCGCGTCGTTGGCCTCCTGCGTGAGAAAGCGGAATCCCAGCTCGTCCAATCGCTCGATGAGAACTTCCAGGTTGTGCCGGGCCCGGCGCATGGTTTCGGCGGCCACCGCCGCCGCGTCGGCGTAGTGGCGTTTCTGACGGATGGCTTCGCCAAGAGTAACCAGCTCTTTCCACACCGCAACATGCTCGCCCACGGGCCCATCACCAGGTAATTGTGATCGGCTTGTCCTTTGTCGTAGGCATCGGTGACGTGGTCGACCTGGGTCTGGTTGAGAGGGCCGCGCACCGGGCGCGTCACCACATAGTCTCCCTCCGACTTGTACTTGCCGCGAACGTCCTGGAACACACGGATGTAGCCATCGGCGACGAACATCTCGTCGGCCTCCGGCAGCGCTGCCAGCATGTGCGTGCTGTTGTTTCGGGCGGTGCGTTTGGTGGCGTCATAGGGCGTTCTGGTGTGCAGAATCGGCGCGTTGCGCGCTAACTTGGGCACAACAATCACGGTGAACAGCTTCACGCCGTCGCGCATTGGGATCATCACCTCACGCCGGACGTAGTCATAGTCCGATATGTACGAGCCCATGCCCAGCATGTTGACCTCGAGAGGATCTCGCATCGCTCTTGCGGTGTTTTCCGTGCTCTTTGGTGTCTTCCAGATTGCCTACGCGAATGCCAGCGGGCATCATACTGCGTACATCGTGCGAGGTCTGTTCTGGCTGGCGTTCGGTGTCTTTTGGGGCTTCCGCGAAAGAAAAGCCCGGCGTTAGCCCGCTGCCGGCATGGCGCAGATACGGCAGGAGCGTGCGAAGAAGCCGCTTCCGGTGATATGATGCGCATCATGAACGGAGGGGGCATGAAATGGCTGTGGTTGCCCGGTGGGATTTTGATCTTGATGATTCTGGTGGGGGCGGTGGGCGCCATGCTTCCGGTCCGGCATCACGCCACGCGCCGGGCTCGCTTCCGGCAGAGCCCGCAGGCTCTGTACTCGATTCTGGCGGGCCCGCCCGATTGGCGCTCGGATGTGAAAGGCTTCGGCCCGCTGCCCGATCGGGATGGCAGGAAGCAGTGGTGGGAACAGGACGGGCACGGGCAGAAGATCCGCTTCGAACTGGTGGAGGATTCCCCGCCCGCACGGCGCGCGGTACGCATCGCCGACCGTAACCTTCCCTTTGGCGGCACCTGGACGTTTGAGATCTCACCCGCGCCCGAGGGCGCCGATCTGCGCATCACGGAGGATGGCGAAGTGCGCAATGTGTTCTTCCGGTTTGTGTCCCGCTTTGTCATCGGCCACACGCGCAGCATCGAGTCGTTTTTCAAAGATCTCGGTGCCAAGACCGGCGACCGCGTCGCCACGGAGGCGTAACCATGGGCCAGGAAAAAGAGTGCCGGCTGCGCCACGGCGAGCGCACGCTGGAGGGCAAGGCGTTGCTCGAGACCGACCACCTGCTGTTTCGGGGCAGAGAGCGGCTGAAGATCCTGTTTCGCGACTTGAGCGGCGTAACAGCGGCGGGCGGCGTTCTCCGGCTGGAATGGGGCGGCGAGCGCGCGGACCTGGAGCTCGGGGCGGCAGCGGAGAAGTGGGCGCAGAAGATCTTGCATCCGCCCTCTCTCCTCGACAAGCTCGGCGTAAAGGCCGGCGCGACGGTTCGGATACAGGGCACGTTCGACGCCGAATTCTCCCGCGAGTTGAAAGCCGCGGGCGTCAAGGCGTCCGGCAAGATGGCCGACCTGATCTTCTTGGCAGCCGCTGGAACTGCAGACCTGACTCGCATTACCGGCTTGGCCCGCAAGCTCCAGCCGGCCGGCGGGCTGTGGGTGATCTATCCCAAGGGCGTCGAGAGGATTCGTGAGATCGACGTGATCGAAGCGGGCCGGGCAGCGGGGCTGAAGGATACCAAGGTGGTCAGTTTCTCTTCGACACACACGGGGCTGCGCTTCACCATTCCGCTGGCGGCGAGGCAGGCGATCCGTGGCGCGGGCAGTCATGCCTGATGTGTCGAGATTCATCTCGACCTTTCTTCATTCGCTCGCTTCGCCGGGCGTCGGCAGGAATGCCGACGCGGTACGCAAGAGTGCGTGCGCCACGCCCGATCACATGATTGCGCGGATCTACTGCGTGCGCCGCGCTTTTTGTGCGAGCGCGGCCAGTTCGTCCACACGCGGCCACTCTGACTTCGGCAGTTTGCCCTGGTCGCGCAGGCCGGCTAACAAGGCTCGGGCTTGCTCGTACTCGCCGGCGGCGGCCAGATAGTCGGTGCGGCGCTGGGCGGCTGTTGGATTGAGCTTGCGCGAGATCGATCCAGGTCTCGGCGATGTGCGCCTGTTCGCGAATCTGTTCAGGCCGACGGCTGATGGGCGGTATCCCGTCATCATGTCCGTCACGCCTTACGGCAAGGACAAGCTTCCCGATCGAGTCGCGAACTTTTTCATGCGCCTCTCCGGAGTCAAATTTGGCACCTCAGTTGCTCACGGCTGACGGGCTTCGAAGCACCTGATCCGGTGTACTGGGTCCGGCAAGGCTACGCCGTCCTTCAAGCGGATGTTAGAGGCATGCACAAATCCGAAGGACACGCCGGAGTCCTCAGACAACAGGACGCGGAAGATTACTACGACCCGATCGAATGGGCGGCATCTCAACCTTGGTGTACCGGGCGAGTCGGTCTGATGGGTGTTTCCTACCTCGCGATGTCGCAATGGTACGTCGCGGCTCTCAGGCGGCGTGGTGCGCTGGAACTTGCGCGGCGCGAAGTAACATGCGAAACCACTCTTATCGTGAGTCACCGCAGCGTCTCTCTTCCCGAGGCGAACGTCGGGTACTTGAGCCGCGGAAGCAGCTCCGCGCGCATGCGGCGCGTGTCGCAACAATGCGGGACGCGCCCCAGGCGCACAAAATCGCGAGTCAACGGCGCCACGGTACCGAACGCACCGGCGAATGCCTCGCTGGCCGTGGCCGCTGCCAGGATCATCCACCACGGCATGCGCCAGGGACGCGGCAAACCCCAAATCCGTGTGGCCCCATCCAGGAACTCCTGAATGGTGATGGGCTCCTTGTCACCCAGGCAATAAGTGCCGCACACATCGTCATGGATTACTGCAGAGGCGGCCGCGTCGAGGAAATCGTCAATTTGGAGGAAGTGGTAGCAAGTGGGTTCGCGCCACACGCCGAGCAGACGCAATTGGGCCAGTCGCTGGGCCGCCTCCACCATTAGAATTCCCTTCCCATAGATCGTCCCGGAGCGCAGGATTACCGGGGTCGTCCGGGCGTCGCGGGCTCGCTCATACAGGATGCGCTCTTCCTCCAGACGGGTTCGGGCATGGGCCGAGACGGGCTTGCCGTCGAGGCGGTCGGTGGCCGGGTGTTCGGGGGTTGTCGGCCCTTCCACGTGGGGGAATGAAACCAGGACGATGCGCGCGACACGAGCAAGAATGGCCGCATCGAGCAGGTTGGAGAACCAGCGGGTATTGGACTCCGGCAGAAATCGCTGGGGCCGCGCACGGAACAGCACGCCGGCAAAGTGCACCACCGTATCCACTCCGTCCAGGCAGGGCGGCAAGGTTTCGGGCCGTGCCAGGTCCGCCTGAGCCTGCTCGATGCCAGGGATGGAGGCAAGCCCGGCGGGAAGCTTGCTGTGGTGGACCATTGCGCGCACATGCTCGACAGTGCCGGCCAACCGGTATGCCAGGCGGCTACCCAGATTGCCGGCGGCGCCGGTGACCAGAACGCGGTGTGACTTCATCGCGGAAGAAAAATCTCCCTGAGGTTATCACACCCGGGCAGATCGAAGTTGCAAACTGATAGACTCCATTTTGTGAGCGCGACAAACATCCTGTTGTTGGGATCATTATTTCTCTGTTCCGAAATGGCGTTCGCACAGCCGGTCGATAAGGACCCTCTGGCCATCGTCGAGCTCGGCGGAGCAGCCGGCTGGAGTCTCAAGAACGGCGGATCGACCTTCGGCGCGGACGCCGCTGTTGAAGTCACGCCCATAGAGAACTGGCTAGAACTTGAAGCGGGCGTCACACCATTATTCAGCCGCCATCAATCGACAGAATGGAATACCGACCTGCTGTTTAAGAAGCCGTGGACGCTTTCCAAGAAAGCGGAGTTAATGGCCGGCGTTGGCCCGGAGTGGGTTCATACGAGGGAGCCCGGTATGAGAGCGAACTCAATAGCGGGCGAAGCCGTGCTGGATTTTATGTTCTGGCCCAGCGGAAAGCATAAATTCGGCTGGTTCCTCGAACCGGCCTACGATTACAACTTCGCGCGAGGGCATGAACGATCCTTCGGCATAAGCGGCGGTCTGCTAATCGCAATCCCGTGACGCTGCTTGAACTCCAAGAACGGAACCTCGCCGCTTGGGCCGGCAGGGAAAAGCTACCGATATCAGGTCATAACGGGCCGATTCGCGCAATTGCCGCCGGCGTGCACTTCCCCGAATGCCGTTTCGGGACCCCTTGAGCGGCAGAAGTCCGAGATGGCGACTCACGTCCAAGTGGGCTGCTCGATCAGACGCTGAACCTTGGCTGGGTTTGTGGCCGCTCTAGACGGAAGGGAGTGGACCAGACGGGGTGTCAACAACGAATGAAGATGATTGGGAGTAATCTAATAGTGCCGCACGGCGAAATGGAAATTGCGGCTAAAATGCTGCCGCGGCTCAGAGGACGCCCAAAAAATGCGACATGCGGTGGGGGCTATCTCCGTTTTATTAGCCATCGGCGCACTCCCGGCCCTAGCGGACCAATTGCCAGCCGCTTGCGGCGGGGTCGGCGCGAAAAGCTATACTCCTCCTCTTGTGACTATTCCCGCTGTGGTTCTTGATCGTGGCACGGTGATCACGGTCACGAATGCCACGATGGCGATTAATGGCGACACGTCTTCGGTGGCGGCGCTGGTTGCCAATCCCGGCCCGGACGGAATCTCTCTCCAGGAAGCCGTCATGGCTACCAACAGCGACCCGGGCACTTGGAACATCCAGTTCGCCCCTGCTCTGAAGGGATCCACGATCGTCGTCGATTCGGGATTTGCCAAAGGATTGACCTTCTTAACCGGAGGCAATGTCACCATTAACGGCGACATCGATGGCGGCGGGAAGCCCGATATCACGCTCACCAGCCTCTCGGGAGCCACAACTATTTTTGTTCTTTCCGGGGGCAACACCATCAACGGGCTGGCTCTTCAGAACTGTGGGATCTGTGTTGAGGTCCAGCGTCCGTCGGCGAAATTCCAGCTTCCCGCGGTCACGGGGACAACGTTCTCCAACATCACCATCAGCAACCTGGTGTTTTCGAACATCCAATATGCCGGGATCGCATTCTCGCCGGACGACACATCTTCCGCCCTGGTCACGGGGAACACCTGGGACCATATTCAAATAACCGGCAACACCATCACCGGCAGCGAATCCGGCCCGCTGCTGGGTATCGATTTGGGGCTAAGCGACGCCGGTGATACCTTGCAGCACACCACCATTGCCAACAACAATATTGTGCTTCCCATGCCAGGCGCGGGAGGCATCTCGATGAACTTCGGAAGCGGGCTCGGGTCGACGAACAACCAAGCCCTCGATACCTTGATCGCGAACAATGTCATTTCAGCCGCTCCTGCCTCATTTGGGATTCGCCTGGCGACAGGAGTGGGCAGCGCGTCGGCGAACTTGATTGACGGCGTGCAGGTTATTGGCAACCAGATCGGCCTCATTGGCCAGACCGCGTCAGCAAACGAATTGGGGATCGGCATCAACGTGGTAAGCGGAGATGCGGCCAGCGACGACGAGTACCCATCCCTGCGGCCGATTCAGTATTCGGAGAACAACATCGCGCGAAATATCGACATTCTCTCGAACACCATCGGAGAAGCCGGTGGCTTCGGAATCTTCGCTCAAGCGGCGTGCTGCGGGAACAGCAACAACACGATCGACAATCTCTCCATACTGGGAAATACGTTGACGGGTGTGCAACTCATGGGCGGAGCCAGCGGTGGGTTCTTCAGCAGGCCCTCGACCGGGAATAGGCTATCCAACGTGCTTGTGCAGGCGAACACCATCCACAGCTCAGTCCTTCCCGGAAACCCCAACTTCAACCTAGACGCCGCAGTCGCTAGCGCGGGAATTACTGTCATTGCAGGATGGGCGGAGCCGGGAAATAGCGTGAATCGCATCTGGATTGCCAATAACGACGTAAACACGGCGTTCATCGGAATTGGCATTGTCGGAGGATCGGGAGCCGGGCAAGGACCGGCTGACCCTCCTTCTCTAGCCGACAATAATGTCGTGGCACGTCCGCAGATCTTTTGTAACCAGATAGACCAGCTTCCCACCCTTGGTGTTGCGCCCGGCTCCGGAATCAATGGCATCAACGTGACGGCCGGGTTTGAAACCGCGAGTGGAAACCAGGTGCTGCAGGTGCGCGTGGAAAACAATCTGATCGCGGGGGCGCTTAGCGATGCGTCCTTTTTCGCTAACCTGGGCGACGGTGCGTCGGGAAATTCGATATCGGGTTCAAGAGTCTCTGTACCCGTAAGCTGTGATCCACCAACTCCGCCCATGCCGCCGAAAAACGGCCCGTGTGGAAGGCGTCCACTTTGACGTCTTACGAGGGAACCCGTTACGAGGGAACCAGCGGATGTGCGCCAGTCGACGCGCCCCATATGTCGAGTTGTGGGAGATCACTCCGCCGGTTCCGGTCACAGCAGTCGGCGTCGCTGCCGCCTGATAATCTAGTCGGACAAGGCCATGACCGAACTTCAACGCTCCCGCGCTGAACTCCGCGCCGCAGTGATGCTGGCCGGCAAGGAGATCCGCAAGCTGAACTTCGGGAGAGCTGACAGCCCCGTGCTTGCGCTGCTTCGCCGCCTTCTGCGGGACGCTCGCGCCATCACACGCAAAGAGGGAATCACCACGCGGGTCCGGCTGGCCCTGAGGCCCGAATCAGGCCGGCGGGATAGCTTCCGATATGGCGCGATAACGCTGCCGCGGAACTGCCGTCGCCACGGGCCGGCCGCATCGCCATTTTCATAGAACGGCGTTTCACGGGAGGAACCCGGTCTGCGACACGATCCCATTCCCGAACTTCGTCCAACGGGACTTCTTGGGAGCTTGGGAACCCACTTCTGGCGGTTGCGCGTTAGACCGGAAGTAGTTCCTGGGTACGGTCGCGAGCGGGCGAGTCCACCAAACTGCGACGGTGGCAGCCAAGACTTCGATGTTCCGACCACGCTTCTGAAATCACCGAGTGAATGGTCAGAACGCCGACGAGGGCGCCGCAACAAGCTTCGTCGGGAGGTGAGACTGTCGGCCGATCCGCTGAACTCCACCTCCCGCCGCGCCCTCGGGGCAGTGCAGTGTTAGGCGCCGTCTCCGAATGCCGGCTTGAATGCCTCGCGTAGTTTTGGCTGCGGACGCCTCATTGGCCCACTGTCACGAAAACGTCTGGTTGCGATGTTGCGCCATCCACCTCTACCAGCAGCGGCTGGTCGCCTGTGGGCACGTTCGGCACGGTCACGTTCAACTGGTACAGACCCGGTTCCACCAAGCCGGCCCAGATGGGCTGTGCGGAGGCACCACCGATCATCACCGTGGCTGAACCCACCAGCGGCGCGGCGCCCGAAAACAGTGTCCCAGGTGGCACGGATGGGTTGGTAGCACCGAGTCCGGTGGCATAGAGTTCGAGAACGTCGCCGGGCCGGGCTGGACGCGTTGTCGTCGCCGATCCGAACAATCCGGCCGGCCCCAGGTAATCGTAAGTGCCATCGTTGTTCAAAACGACGGCTGCGGCGTACTTGTTGCCGCCGGGACCGAACGTAAATACGCCAGGCGCTTCCGGGCTTATAGTTGCAAAGGCCGCGGGGCTCACGACCGTGTTATTCGTCACCACGACGCTCACGGGGCCGGTCTGACCGGTCAGTGGCACCTGAACGTTCAATTGCGTCGGGCTGATGTAGGAGAGCGCGGCAGGTAAGCCGGCAATGGTCACACTCACGCCGTCGAGAGTAGTGGGTAAGCTTCCAGCGACGAAGTCGCTGCTCTGCCACGCACGCGTCGAGTTGGACAGGTTCGTGCCGAAGATTGAGACCCAGGAACCGTCCTCGATCCCCGGCTGGAAACTGGCGGCATTCAGCACGGCCGCAATGGAAGGGGCAGGCGCAATCACTGTGAAATCGCCTACTCCCGCCGCGATCCCGCCGCCCCCGGAAACGCTGAACTGGGGTGTAGCTTGGTTCCCGGCCGTGGCCGTAATGGCGACCGCGACCGTTACTGGCGGATACGAAGCCCCGCCAACCAGCGCGTCGCTACGCGTGCATTGGTTGGCGGAGCAATTCCAGCCCGCGCCCGACAAGGAGGTGACAGTCATACCCGTGGGCACGGAAGCCGTGAATGTTACCGGCCCGCTGGTGGATCCTGCGTAGGCCGCGTTGGATATGGTGACGGCGTAGCTTCCCGATTGACCGGTGACGAACTTGCCTGTGTGAGCAGACTGCACGGTAAAGATGGGCTGAAGGCCGCTGGGGATCAGCACGCGGACCTCGTTGTAGAACTGGTCGGCGATATACAGGTTGCCGGAGGAGTCCAGGAACAGGCCCGTCGGATAGGAAAGGGTGGCGTTGGTCGGCACGCCGCCGTCGCCCGCATAGTACCAGTTCACGTCGCTATTGCCGGCCACCGTATCGATCACGCCGGCTGGGTTCACCATGCGGATGCGGTTGTTGCCTGCGTCGGCGATGTAGAGATCGCCCGCGGAATCCACGGCGACTCCCAAAGGCGAACTAAATTGCGCACTGGTGGCTGAACCTCCATCGCCGGAGTATCCGCTGACGCCGTTACCAGCCACCGTTGTGATGGTGCCATTGGTGTCGACCTTTCGAACCACGGAATTGTTGCTGTCCGCGATATAAAGACTGCCGACGGAGTCAACCGCAATTGCGGATGGCAAGCTCAGTTCCGCGGCTGTCGCCGGGCCGCCGTCGCCGGCATAACCAAAGGTGCCGTTCCCCGCGACTGTCGTGATCGTCCCAGTGGCGCTCACCTTGCGGATGACGTTGTTACCGGAGTCCGCGAGGTAAAAGTTGCCCCTCGAATCCACTGCCATGCCGCTGGGCCCGCGGAGCTGCGCCTGCGCGGCCGGGCCGCCATCCCCCGAATATCCGGCGGTCCCGCTGCCCGCCACGGTTGCGATCATTCCGTCCGCCGCCACTATCCGGATACGACTGTTGCCGCTATCGGAAATATACACGGCGCCGGATGTGTCGGTTGCGACGCCGCGCGGCTGGTTCAACTGAGCGCTAACTGCCGGTCCACCATCGCCGGAATACCCGGCGACGCCGGTACCGGCCAGCGTTGTAATCGTGCCGTCAGCCGCGATCTTGCGGACCGAGTTGTGACCGGTGTCTGCGACGTACACATTCCCGTTCTTGTCTTTTGCGACGGCGTTCGGCGTGTTCAAGCTCCCGAAAACCGCCGGCGCGCTATCGCCGAACGTGGAGCCAACGATGGTGCCGATGTTTCCGCCTGAGACCTCGCGAATGCGCCAGTTGGCCTGATCGGCTATATAGAGATTGCCGGCGTTGTCCAACGTGACACCCACGGGCAGAGATAGCGCGGCAGAAGTGGCCGGTCCGCCGTCGCCGAAATAACCAAGGGTGCCGTTCCCCGCAACGGTCGTAATGGTTCCGGCGGTGCTCACCTTGCGGATGACGTAGTTGGAAGTGTCGGCGATGTGCAAATTCCCGCTGGCGTCAATCGCGACGGCGCCGGGGTAGCGCAGTTCGGCCTGGATGGCCGGGCCGCCATCGCCCGCATATCCAGGCGCCCCGTTGCCCGCCGCGGTTGTGATCGTGCCGCCGGAATCGACTTTCCGAATTCTGTTGTTGAGCGTGTCCGCGATATACAAGTTGCCCGCCGCGTCAAGGGCGATGCCCCTGGCAATGAATAGTTGCGCACTGGTTGCCGGGCCGCCATCGCCGGAGTATCCCGGTGTCCCGTTGCCTGCGATAGTCTTGATCGTGCCGGAGGGATCGACCTCTCGCACGACGGCGCCCGTCTGGTCGAGAATGAACAGATCGCCGGCCCTATCCACCGCGACGCCATCGGGTTGGGACAATTGGGCCGAAATGGCCGGTCCGCCATCGCCTGAGTATCCGCCATCGCCTAAGGATCCGGCCACGCTGTTCCCAGCCACGGCCGTGATGATTCCGCCGGTGCTCACCTCGCGGACGCAATTGTTGCCCGTGTCGGCGATGTAGAGGTTGCCTGAGGCGTCGAGCGCCAGGCCCTCCGGCGAATTCAACTTGGCGTCGAGGGCTGGTCCGTCATCGCCGGAAAAGCCGAGTTCCCCCGTTCCAGCTACCCGAGTGATCATGCCTGCGGTGCTCACCCTATAGACGGTGTGCAATTGCTGACTCGAAAAGTAGAAGCCGCCGGCGGAGTCCGAGACGATTCCGGACAAGACCGGAATCGATGCTCCGGATGCGGGGGCTTCGGTTGCTGGCATCTGCTCTCCGGCCAGAGTGGAGACCACGAACGGCCCGCCCTGTTGGACTGGGAACGCCTCGCCGCCGATCAAAACGAATCCGGTTCGAAAGGCACCCGCCGAATTGGCCGCCACAGAAAAAGAAACCGTGCCGTTGCCGGAGCCGCTTGAGTTCGGCGAGGGAGTCAGCCAGGAGGCAGTGCCAGATGCGATCCACGAACATCCGCTCGAAGCGGCGACGGTCACTTGGCCGGAGCCGCCCGCAAGTCCGAACGTTTGGCCAGCCGGTGCGAGGGTGAAAGCGCAACTGGTTCCAGGGACGGTCCACTCGCCAACCGCGAAGTCTCCGGTGTTGCTGTTGAGATCCTGGGCCCCGGCGACGAAGCGCAGTGTCCCGTTCAGCGGTGCCGCGAAGGACATGTTCAGCGTCACCGTCAGATCGTTGCCCGAGGACGTGATCGAACTGCCGTCGGAATAGACGGTACATGGTCCGTAGGAGATGCTGGCGTCGGCCACGGGCAAATAAATGGCCGAAGAGCCAGCAAAGGAGATCATGCCTCCAGGAGTTGCGAATAGTTGGCACACACCAGGCACGCCAATCCCGACATCAAGAATCTCCGACGCGCCGGCCGAGTCGCTGAAGTGGAACGTTAGCTGTCCGGAGGAGCCGGAGCCGTTTTGTGGGCTCATACCTTCGATGGTCAGCGTTCCTTCACCTTGAGAAATCCCGACGCTCTGGCGCCCGACGTCGATCGAGCCGCTAAGAGGAGAACCGCCGCCGTTGGCTGCGACTGTGAAACCGATGGACCCGTTCCCAAAACCGCTGGGCGCGCTGTGCAACGTAATCCAGCTCGGCGTAGCCGATGCCGACCACGAACATGTGGCCGGTGCGGTTACCGTGATGGTGCCCGTGCCTCCGTTTGAAGGGAACCTAGTGGGCGAAACTTGCAGCGCAGCGCACTGCGAATCGTAGTCGACCGTGATGGAAAGTCCCTGCGGCGTGGCGCTGTTCACCGTCAGCGTGAGCGGCGAGTACGGATCGGACCAGTTCTCCCCCGGAGTCATCGCGGCCGACGTGAAATCGTTGGGGCTGCTGATCGGATTGAAATCCAGCAGGTAGGTATGGTACGGATCGTCCAGGGTCGGGTCTCCATAACGGATCAGCGCTCCGGCGAAGGCGTTGGAGTTCGGGAAGGCGTTCAGCAGCGCGCTGTCGACATCGCCGATCGGTTGGCGGTATTCGACCCACAACCAGGCGCCGCTGGCGGCGTCGCGCAGAATTCGTAGCGCCCGCAAGCCGTTTGTTTCATATGGCGCGAGCGTGTAAGTGCCCGGAGCGGAGACCTCCTGATAGTCGCCGGGATGCAGCCACCCCAGCAGATAACTATGTTCCGCGGCGAATTGACCCTGGGAATTAGCCTCACCGAAGCCCATCACCGTGTAGAAGTCGCCGTACTCAACGGTGGTGCCAGGCACGTTGAGCGCTCCGAGTGGGATTGCCCCATAGTCGTCGCTATTTGTGTGGTGCAAACCCAAACCGTGGCCAAGCTCGTGGACCGCCGCTCCGAGCCCAAATGACTGCACATCGGCGTTAAATGGCAGCCACTCTTCCGAAGCCGTGAAGGTCTTGGATGGAGAGGTGGCGATTTCACACCCAAGTGTGCTCATTCCGCCGAAATCGCAGCCGCTGGAAAGGACAGGGAAGACGACTTCCACGCGGGTGATGGTGCTGAAATCCACGGACGAGTCGGCCGCGGCCAATGCCGCCGCGAAGAGTTCGCTGGCCTGGTCGCAGGTGTAATCCTGGCTCAAGGCAAAAGGCCCGAACACGTTGCCGGTGGCAGAAATCTGACCGTGCGACATCTCGTTCCACCAGCCATTCAGCGTCATATTGCCGGGCGATTGCGTGGGATCGCCGAAAAACGCTTGCCGGACGGCATCCATCGTGTAGCCTGGCGGCAGGGTGGGAGCCGACGGCATGGTAACCACGATCACGGCAATGTTCTGCGGGCCGGTGGTGGTGCATTGCTGCACGGTTGCGCTTGCCGCAGCGGTATCGCCGAGCGTCCGAACGGCGATGTGCCCTCCCAGCGCGACCCCGGTGACCTTCACCGATGCGCCGGGGCGCCATTTGCTCTGCGCGGGCGAGACGATGTCGTACATCCGTCCGGCTGTCGAGAGCACCCAGCGCGTGCTGCTGCGATGGTGCTCGAAGTCATCCGCGATGACCTTCCCCAGCGTGCCCGTCCATTCGCCGCTGGTCTCTAGGGTGTCCGCGGGAGCCGATGCGCGCAGCCTCTTCGCGATGTCCGCCGGCAGCACAAGCTGGGCGGCCAGGGCCGGGTCGGACGCCATCAGTTGGGACAGCACCGAGGCGCGCGTCTCCAGAACGTCGGCCAGCCACGACGGCTCTAGCGTTGCCGAGGCGCTCAGAGCGAGCTCGGCATTCAGTGCCTTCACCTGCGCTGCCAGCTCATCCGGCGTCGGGGATTGCTGGCACAGGACAGAAACTGGCGCAACGAGTGCACACAAGAGAAAGCCCAGACGATGCCCAGCGCGAAGGAAAGCCTTCTTTGGCAAACCATCCACCCAGAACGGGAAGTCGGTCACGACGGGGCACCTCCAAAGGATTACAGTAGCCCGCTCAGCCTGAAACATCAATCTGGAGATTGCCCGCTTGTCGGTTGAGGGTGACAATACTCGCGCTTCGTCAGGTGGCTGCGGCGAGACAGCGAGAATAGCACCTTCATGACAGCCTTACGCCCGCCGCCGGCAAACTCTCCGGCGCTTTGGGAGATCAGTCCTGGGAAGTCCGGCACACGTCAACTGGACGGGAAGGCCCGACCTCGCGGATGTGCACGGGAAAACCGCTACCGATAACCCGAAATATCGCTGCGGCTAGTTTTTGCCGCGGCTGATCTGCGGAGTTGATGGCTGGCCGCAGGCGCGAGGAGCGCCCCGTGCCTCTCACAACCTCGAATGGGGACTGCCTCCGACTGGATGCCTGACCGTCCCGCTCCAGCACAGCATGGCTGTGCAACCGAAGTGGATGAGCGAAGTCGACGGACATGGGGAAGCATCCTAAACTACGAGTTCTGCCCTATTGATGCCGGTCTCTTGCTTCAAGCGTATGGCAGAGAGGATGCGAACATGTCTGTTGTGATAGCTGCGTAACCAGGCCGCCTTCGCTCTGCGATTGCGTCCTTCCCGCGTGCGCCCATCCAGAGCGCCGGATTCACTCAGCTGGCGCAAGACGAGCGACCGATGATGCAGGATGAACTTGCCGTACTGGGAATAATCATCGGAATTATCGAGTGCATAGCGCAGATAGTCTACGAACCAATTGCCGTCTACATCTCTCCTGATTAGCCGCCGTATGTAGGCCATCTCCTGTTTGTAATCGTGCGCCCTCAACACGGGAAGCTTCTTAAGACCCTGCAGCACGAGCTGATCGACAATTATACGAGGAAAGATCGCGCGCTTCGATTCAAGCAAGTAAGCGGTAGCCAACGCCGGTCCAAACACTAGGTCACGGTCCACCGTGATATCGCCTAACGTCACTGCACCACGTATTAAGACATTCTTGGATGCGAGATTGACTTGAATATCAGCCAGGTCAGACAACTCGTAAAAAACGACCCCCAGCCGGTGCTTCAGATTGACCTCACTCAGTATTGGTACTGTGCGCAAGACCAAGTCTGAAAAATTGACGAAGGTCCATCCAAATTCCTCTTCAGCGTCTATGTCTGGCCTCGAAAACCGCCGTGTGGTCTGCAGGATCTCGGCGACCTTCCCAGCGTCAGATCCGGCGTCGCCGAGCAATGTCTTCATGCCAAGAATATCGAAGTAGGATACGATCGATGGCCGGTATTCGAATGGTTTGTCGGATGGCTCTGTCTCAGCCGCAGATGGCAGTGGGCCCGTGATCGCTTTGCGGGTCGCGGCAGGCACTCGCTCGACACTATCGTCCTGCATCTTTAGAACTGCACCTTAACATCATTGCAGATGGTTGTGTGGGTTAACGGCGCGGGAACCGCTCGCATCGATATCACCACGTATGACTCCGTTTTTGTGCCCAACGGCGCAAGCGGCCCTTTTCGGTCGCCCGTCGCCAATGCTTGGCCAACTTCCGGATATGGCAGGATTCCTCTGGAGCATCTGGGGCGCGCGCTTTCGGGACCCCTAACGTAGTGTCAGCCCAACCAAAACGCCCCAGAATCCGACGAATAGCGCCGAAAGAAGGGTCATCATGAGCGTGACTGAGGGTTTCAATAAGACGAGGCGTGAATACCCGCGATGAATTAAGCCGCGCTTTCGAGACTTGAGACCCTGTTGGACGTCCTCTTGAATTGTCTCCCAAGAAGCTGAAAACAGGTCCATCTTGGGGCGGAGCTGCTCCTCGACGAGACGCAGACGATGCTCCCATCGAGCCTGCCAGAATTTGCTCCCGAGATTAACCGCGACCCACAGGAGCCCGACGACGAATCCGAAAACTGCAAGTGGCAAGCCATACTTGTGATCCTTAAGGGAAAAGAATCCCGCTGCCGTGGCTGTGCTCAGTACTATTATAAGAAGTAGTTTGAGCGCTGCCAAAACAGCGTTATCTCAAGGTTGCGAGCTTCCCTAGCAACTCGGTACGCTTCAAGATTAATTACTTCTGGATCGTGGTTTCCAGATTTGTCTGTCTGGACCGACGTCTTAGGTGACATACGAATCCTCCCGCGCACACACAAACGCAGCTTCCCGCAGAACGCCGAAGCATACCGTAACACACCTTGCCACTCGAAGCGATTGGCCATCCGTCCACCTGGCCATCCGTCCACCACAGTCGTTTCTGGAGGACAAACAGGTTTTCCGTAGTTCGCTTGCTGTCCCGGCCGCCGCGAGGTAAGGTCCACATGACTGCCGATAATGCCCATTATGAGGACCCTAAATGAATGATTTGATTGTAGTTCCGCAAACGAGACAGTGGCACAAGCTCAAGGCGCTGGTGCTGGACAGCGTCTCCTCTCCGATCACCAAGCGCGTATACAACCTCGGCCTCGACGAGTTCTTCGCCTGGCTGTCCGTCCAGGAGCCCCGGCCCGGCTTCACCAAGGCCACGGTGAGCGCCTGGCGCGTGGCGCTCGAGGCCCGCGGCCTCGGCGCGGTCTCGATCAACGTGCGGATCACCGCAGTGCGCAAGCTGGCGGTCGAAGCGGCCGACAACGGGTTGCTGGCGCCGGAACTGGCCAACGGGATCACGCGCGTGAAGGGGGTGGCGTCCAAAGGCGTCCGTTTGGGAAACTGGCTTTCCGTGCGGCAGGCGCAGACGCTGCTGAATGCTCCGGACATCACCACCACCAAAGGACTCCGCGACCGAGCCATCCTCGCCGTGCTGCTAGGCTGCGGGTTGCGGCGCTCCGAGGTAGCGGCCTTGACCATGGGACACATCCAGCAGCGGGATGGGCGCTGGTGCATCGTGGATCTCCTCGGAAAGCACGGGCGAGTCCGGACGATCCCGATGCCGACGTGGGTGAAGGTGGCGATTGACGCATGGACGGGAGCCGCCGGCGTTTCCGAGGGGCCGGTGTTCCGCTCCATGAACCGAGGCGACCAAGCCCAAGCTGCCGCTCTGAGCGAAAAGGTCGTCTGGCAGTTGCTTCAGCCGTACGCAATGGCCGCGGGTGTTCCCGGAATTGCGCCCCACGACTGTCGTCGCACATGCGCGAAGTTGTGCCGTGCCGCTGGCGGCGAACTGGAACAGATCCAACTGCTGCTGGGCCATGCGTCGGTTCAGACGACCGAGCGGTACCTCGGCACTAAGCAGGATCTCGTGAACGCACCAAACGACGGGATCAAATTAAGGGTGGCGCTATAGTGACACACGTCTGCGCACCTTGCACCATCACAGCGAGTCTGCCGCATGTCACGGCATTGACGGTCCGCTTCGGGGAGGTTTCGGCTCGCTTCGGATAACGACGACGGTGAACTTGCGACGAGGGCTGAGATTGCACCGACAGCGGCGAGGAGCGGAGAGCGCAGCCAACGCCACCCCGGCTATCCTCTTCGAATCGCCTTACGGGGCGGCGAACGGCTGACGGCGGTCGTCCACCCAGTTCTTCAGTTCCGCTCCATCTGCCCCACAAAGGTGGTACCGTAATGCCTTCACGGCCTTTGTTTGCTCAGCCGCATACGGATATGACCGACACCTCGAAGCCTATTGTTCGGTTTGAGACCAGTTCCGCCGCAAGAAAAGTGCAGAAGAAGGCCGTGGCCGGCGCCAAGGAGCAGACAATCAAGCTCGCTATTCGCCTCAACGAAGGCACCAACGACGCGGACGAATCGTGACAGTTCGATGAACATTCTGGTCAATACGGCTCTCGCGCACTGGTTGGCCAACAAGGGGGGTACTGCGGTTGGGGTGACGGCTGGAACAGTGCGGTTCCGAGCTTGTGGCCACTGCGGGAGACGGAACACCATCGATCCCGTTCGTAGGCCTTTCAAACATCAGCATCGGGCGTTTTACGTCCAGTTGACGTGGAGGGGACATCCCGGTGAGTCAAGCCGTGCATATGAGCCGAGCGATCAATGCTTTGCCAGGTCGTGTCTCAAACACGAACCTGCACCTGTGAATCCACGGCGACTAATGCCGGAAAGGGGTCACGATAATCAGGTGACAGATGGAACTCAACGATAGGATCGCCGTCGCCGCGTTCCAGACGCGTGCTCGCACAATTGACCATCTGGGGCGTGAACAGATTGCTGATTGTCCCACAGCAATTTCGGAGCTTTGGAAAAATGCCTACGACGCTTACGCCCGGAGCGTCGCGCTTCATATCTTCGACGGCAAAGTTTTGACTGCCGCGTTGGTAGATGACGGCCACGGAATGTCCAGACAAGAGTTCATGGAGAAATGGCTGGTCGTTGGTACTGAGTCCAAAATCTCGGATGGGGAGGCTTCCAGAGAAGATCGAAACGGCCTGCCCGTCCGGGAGCGACAAGGCCAAAAAGGGATCGGCAGGCTATCGTCAGCGGCACTTGGCCCGCTACTGCTATTGGTTTCGAAGCGCAGTGCGGGGGCATTCGTTGCAGCGTTGACCGACTGGCGCCTCTTCGAGAATCCTTTCCTGTACCTCCAGGACATTGAGATACCCATTGTGGAGTTCGATGTCAAGACTGAGATCCTCGACCTCTTGCCTTCGATGTTCGAGAAATTGATGGGAAATGTCTGGGGCAACGGCGCAAGCCCCGAGCGGGATGAGAGGATCTCGTCTGCATGGACGCGTTTTGACGAGCTGAACAAGCAAATGGGGCAGCCCTCTGTCCGCGAGAGGGTCGAAAGTACTTTGGTCGATGCTACTTTCGGTCAACGGCAGCTGGACCAATGGCCCGTGTGGGCTGGCCACAGCGATTGTGGCACGGCACTCATTGTCGCGGATATCTCATTCGATTTAGAGGCCCAATTGCCTGGGCGGCGTCTCGACGCTGATGAACCTCTTGTTCGCCAGGCAAAAGCGCGCCTTTTTCAAACACTGTCGAACTTCACTGACCCTTTCGCAGGCCCGACTGAATCGTCGTCGGACGGCACGCCCGAGTTTCGGTACTCTGTCACGGCGTGGGAGGGCACGCTCAAGAACCCCATCGTGTCGGATGAGCGCTCGTTCCGCTACGAGAACCTTGAAGATCTTGAGCATGTTGTCGAGGGTCTGGTTAACAAGGCGGGAATTTTCTCAGGCCGAGTAAAGGCGTTCGGCCAGTGGGTCGAGTCTGAAGCGACCATTAATCCCGTCTCACCCGTGCCAGATCGAGCAGACTCGGTCGTCGGGCCATTCCATATTCGCTTAGGCACCTTCGAGCAGGTGCAACTGGGCTCCAGCCATTCCCCGGCAATTCATGCCAATCTGATGGAACAGGCTGAACACTATGCCGGCTTCATGGTCTATAGAAACGGGCTTCGAGTCATGCCATACGGCCGGGAAGACAATGACTTCTTTGAAATTGAAAAGCGAAGGACCCTCAGCGCTGGCCGCGAGTTCTGGTCCAACCGACGCCTCTTCGGCCGCGTGGCCCTAACGAGGGAACTAAATCCGAATCTTAAGGATAAGGCGGGACGCGAAGGGATTATCGATAACAAGGCCGCCAAAGCCTTTCGGGACATTGTGGAGAATATCCTAATGGTCACGGCAAGGAGGTACTTTGGATCAGCGTCTCCGGTTCGCAAAGAATTCCTGCCCGATATCAGGGCAGCGCGTAAACGGGAGCAAGCCAAGCTGGCCGAGAAGCAAGTCAGGGCTCGTAAGCGCCGTGAGTTCCGAAGTAATCTTGAGCGTGCCCTGAGCCCAATCAGCGCTGTGGTGAGCGAGCTTGAGCGCATAGCGGAAAACGCGCGATCCGATTCCCTTCCGACGGAAGAATCGCCGCTGATCGCCCTGAGCGAACGCGTCGGTCAATTAAAGCAGGCACGGGCGGAGCTCTCTCTCGGCACCCCACCAGCCACCTTGGGATCTTTGGAGCATGACTATCGTCAATACCGAGAGTACTACCTCAGGTCCGGCGACCTCATCGCGAATCTCAACTCGTCCCTTTCCGCTGCGCTCGAAAAGGTCAAACCCCAAACCAAACGCGACATCGCCTATTCGGCCCTAAGCCGGAACGCAGCGTTTCTTCAGGATCGCATACGCAAGTGGTCCGCGGAGGCCAAGCAGCTCTTGAGCAACGAACTTGCTCGTGTTACGAGTGTGGTCGATGATCGAAACAAGCGGTACCATGGGGCCACTCTTTCCCTGCTCGAAGGCCTTGACAACCTATCAACTTCAATAAGCGAAGTCCTGGATAAACTCGATCTTGAGAAGGAACGGCAGGACCGAGAGAACGCAGACTTCTTCGACCCGTATATCTCTACTCTCCGAGACCTCGGCGAAAGCGTGGATTTGGAAGCGCTAGTAACAGTCACTATGGACGATGCAGACCAGGTCAGGACGGAGATTGACAGACTCAACGCGCTGGCACAGCTTGGGATCACTGTTGAGATCGTCGGCCACGAAATCGAGGGGCTGGACATGACAATATCCCATTGCCTTCGCGAACTTGGCGATACGAACAAAGGTAGCATGTTTTTCGATTCGCTCAAGACTGCGCACGAGCAACTCACCGATCGATTGCGCTTTCTGTCGCCGCTGAAACTTTCTGGAGAACGCCGCCCGATGACGATAAGGGGCACGGACATCTATGATTACGTTTCAAAGTTCTTGGGCAAGGTTCTCGAATCAAGATCAATCGAGTTCTATGCCTCGCCAGCCTTCAGGAGTTTCGGCGTGTTCGACGAACCATCCCGTATCTTCCCGGTTTTCATAAACCTTGTTAATAATGCTGCATACTGGGTTGGCCAGTCCCGCTACCTCGAGAAGAACATTTTGCTCGACGCCGATGACGGCGTCGTTTTCGTTGCGGACGATGGGCCCGGAATTGATCCGGACGATGTCAAAAGCCTTTTCTCGCTGTTTTTTACGCGCAAAGTGCGAGGGGGAAGAGGCGTGGGCCTTTACCTATGCAGGGCAAATTTAGCGGCGGGCGGCCACTCAATCTCCTATGTTGCGGACCCATCTATGAAGAAACTATCGGGTGCCAACTTCGCAATCCAATTCAGGGGAGTACGTAATGAATGATTCGGCAATTCCTCAGGAGGCAGGTCCGCCGACGCCGGCCCAGCTGAAATACAAGGCGCTCGTCGAAGAAGCCTACCTAGACCCTGTCAGGACCGTCATAGCCGTGGACGATGAGTTCCCATCGTTGGGTACCCTTTTGAACCAACTCGTCACCGCTGGTAAGGCATGGAGCGGAGATATGGCGGCAGCCACGACGGTCCTCGGAATAATCAACCATTGCAGACGTCGTTCCAGGCCGTGGTTGGTCGATGTTCACGACGGCGCGCTGTTAGAAGGTGACACAGTTGCTGTTCCACAACTCCATCAGAGCGACCTGATCATTCTCGATTATCACCTAGCCGGAGAAGAAGGCGGGGAAAAGGCAGTACGGTTGATTCGCAGGCTGGCGAGCAATGGCAACTTCAATTTAATAGTTGTCTACACCAAAGGCTATTCCGGAGAGATTCGGGGGGTCTTCTGGGACATTGTCGCGGGATTGACTTTCGCCAAGTGGCAGCCACCTAATTCGGAACGGACCGCGGAAGCTGATAACGCCGTGCGCGCCTGGGAAGACAGCGACAGCGGAATCACAGACCGTCTGAAGAGGCTAGTGTCCCGCGAAAGCTACCTCAAGGAACGTTCGGCACCGTGTTCGGCCCGCGCCGAGGTGATGCCGACGCTGAAAGCGATCGTCGCGGCTGCACCCGCGGGTGTGGAAGTGAACCTGTCATCTTTGTTTGACTGGTTAGTGAACTGTCGGCACAATGAGGTCGTTTCATCTCTGGCGACCGAAGACCTAGGCCGCATTTCATTCTCCCTCGATGATTTAGCGAATTGGATCAGAACAGATCAGTTGTTTATTACGGTCGTTAACAAAAAGAAGGAACCCATCGAGATAGAAGGGGCATTACTCGGTGCACTCGTTAAGTCCGGACCTTCGCCACATCAACTGCTCATGGCCAAAATGCGTGCTCAGATGGAGGAGAAAGGATCGGGCGCCGAAGCCGAAGTTCTGAGCGATGTATACCTGCAGGCCGGCTGGCTTCAGGAACTGGTTGCTTCGGGACACGCTGATGGTAAGCGCCTGCTCAGAGCTACGGTTGATCGGCACTGGGAAGCCCTCGGACAGGAACTTAGGGGCGACATTGACCTGTATGCCGGAAAGCTAGTCGAATACGTAAAAGAGCGCGGAGATGAGAAGATATTGGAAGAGTTTGTACCTCGAAAGATCAGGGCTGACCGCGGGAGGATTCTCGCCCACCTAAACTGCTACAATTGCGCAAAGCCAGAGGTCGAACGGTCGCACCTAACGACCGGGCATATCGTTGCGCTTCCCAGTTCCGACTCAGGCAGCGCTACCTATTGGATATGCTTGTCCCCGGCATGTGATCTAGTCCCTGGACAGAAACAATCGCCGGTCAGTTGGTTCGGTCGCCTTGGCGAGTTTATGCCGTTCACGGCTGTTAAACTCGAGAAGGCTGACCAAGGTAAGGCTATTCAAAGGGCGAACTCCAACAGCTACGTCTTCTTCCGCAATCAAGGCGTGATCGAAGCATATACATTTTATCCGAGTGCCGACACATTCCTGAATCCCGCGTGGGAGCAGATGTTTGCAGCAAATCAAGGGCGGTTCGCTGCCGAAACTCGAAGTGTCGATATCTGGAGGGTGTCCGGTTCGGCTGACGCTTTGTCAATTACGGGTCCGAATCGAGCGGTTGTAGTTGCGCAACTGCGATATGAGTACGCCTTGAACCTATTGCAGCGTTTGGGAAATGCCCTCTCGCGGGTCGGGCTGGACTTCACAGCGCAGACGAAACAGTAATGCGATTGCAGGTAGAGGAATCCAGAGGCAGCTCGTGGTTTATTGCTCAGCGGCACCTATGTGTGTGCACGTGTGCACGTCCACCAAGACGATCTTCGGTGACCAGACTTCAAGACCGAGTAGTTACGCGGTCTTCGTGATGCCGGTAGTCGGCGGATGTCCAAGAAGGGTGTTTCAGCGCCCCACGGTGCTTGGGGCTGTCTGACTACACTTCGACCCCGCTCCTGATTTCGTTGGATCGGTTCTTCGCAAAACTGCGAATGCGCTTTCGGAGTTATCTTGCAGGAGTGACCATGCCAGAAGCAACGGTCAACAGGAGTGGCTATTCAACATCTTGCGATACCGAGGACGAGTCGACGATTTTCGGCAGGTTCTCCGCAAGTGCTAGCACCGTTGCCGCCGCGCCCCGCGCCGCAATCCGTCGGAATTCGTCGGCGTACTCGCCGATGCCGTTTCCGTTTGTTCCCTTCAAGGCGCGCAACGCGTGCTCATATCCGAGCATCAGAATCCGCATCCCGAGGACGAACTTCTCCGTAATCACATCCTTGGCAATATCGCCGCGGGTCTGGCGCTTGTATTTCAGATGGTAGGCGTTGTCGTAATTGATCAGGTACAGAACCTGATCGTCGCCGAAATCTCGCACCATACCGCCGTCCTGATCATCAAAGCCTTCCGGCCAGGGATCGGTCTCCTCATCGCCAACTTTTCGTCCGTCGATGGTCAGCAAGCGGTGCTTGGGTAAGCCGCGCGTCGGAGCACTCTTACCGTTGTTCAAGTCACCGGGTTTGTGCGGGCCCGGGTGTTCCGGTTTTGGCCCTGGCTTCGGTTTCTTGTGAGGGATCGGCGGCGCTTCCTCAGCCACAATGCGCACCGCTAGTTCGGCCTCGACCGGCAGGGGCATCGCCGCATCCTGCAGGCCGATCCGGAAAGTGAGGGTATCGCCGACGTTGACCTTGTCCTCGACCGGGTCGAAATAGACGGTCAATCTCCCGTCATGCAATTGGGTCCGAACCGAAAAACGGTTGGCGATCTCTTCGGGAATGATAAGACGTCCGGGATTGTCTGCCCGGTTCAAATAGCCGTTCTCGGCGTCCGTTGCGGCCGCGACCGGACGCGTGCGATTGATCGGAATATCGATGCCCTTGTTCGTGATCTTCTCTTCGAGCCGCAGAAATGTGGGGCTGTACTTACCCTCGAACTCGGCTTTTCCCTCCCCATTTCCACCGGTCCCGCCGACCGGCATGCGGATCGTCAGATCCTGACCCGTCAACAGATTTGCGAGTGTGGGATCTCTATCCACTAGCTTCTGGAATAGGTCGTTCCGCTCGGTCTTGGCAGCGCGTTCCATCTCCTCGCGAGCGACCCTGATCTGCAGGGCTTTCAGGGCCTCGGAGTCCTTGATCGTCTTGGTTACCACCTCCCGATATCGCTCGCCCACGATCGTGTTGCGAATATGTTCCCGATCACCTTTCCATATGTCGTTGTGCGCGCCAAAGCTCAGATTACTTGCATCGATGATAACCACAGCCCGGTCTTTGAGGGCCGGAAAGCCGCAGTCGGTTAGATAGCCTCGGGTTTGTTTGAACTGGACCTGGCCGTTAACCGCATGAAAAACCCGGTTATTGGAATTTCGCAGCCAGTCCGGCACAGTGCGCTTCAACGCGATCGCCGAAATCTTGATTTCCCCAAGCTCGGGATCTTCCACATTGCCCACGCTCAGGCTCGCGTCCGCCGCAACATCTTCATCCTCAGTGTCCTCGTCGTCTTCTACCGCCCCGACCTCCTTATGCGAACGCAAAAGCAAGAATTCCATCCCGTAGAAGGGGCGGGGATCAATGCCCTCCGCCCGATCGCCGCTCCGCTTGGGATCAGGCTTCTGCCGGAAATCCAGAAGACGGAAGGGCAAGATAGTTTCGACCAGGTTCTCGTTCAGCGCTTCACGGCTTCCTCGGAAGCTCAGGAACTTCGATCCGACCTGATAATCGTAGAGCTTGATCACGCTCCCTGTGGCAATATGCACTCCGTCGTAGCGCTTACCGTCGCCACGAAGATACGGATAAAGTACATCCGCGTCGAATGACGGCACTGAACCGTCCGGCAGCACGAAATACTCAGCCACAGGCATCCCGTCTCCCGGACGCCGCCGCATCAAGGTCCAGCCCCACGGGCTCTTGCCGTCGTATCGACGCGACACGATCAGCTTGAACCACTGTCTCCCGCAATAGCCGAGCACGCCCGACGAGCCCATGTTGTATTTGCCCTGGACGAAGGGGATACTGCGCTTGGAGCCAGCGCTAAGCGACAGAAATGTGTTTTTGAAATCTTCGGGCCTCTGGCCCTCGCCGTTGTCCACGAAGGTGTAGCACGGCAATCCTTCCTTCTTGTTCTTCGCGCCCGTGATCCCGATAACCAGGTTCTTCGACGCGAACTCGCGCAACCACGGGTCGTTCACGTCCAGATTCACCAGCTTCCCCCCCTGCATGGGCTTTACGAGTTTGTCTACTGCCTCGTACATTGTCTGCGGGGCTTTCGACGATTTCGGATCGATCTTCTTGAGATACGCATGCTTCATCAGGACGGCATCGACCATGTTGGTCATCAGCTCGGTCAGTGCCTTGCCGCCGTCGGATGCCTGGTTGGAAGTGATGTTGAAGTTCGTCTCGCGATTGTCGAGCGGTGTCCAGTTCGACGACCTCTTGAATTCCGGATGGCCCTGGATCACCCCGAGGACCTCCCTCTCCGAATCCGCCGATAGCAGGCGTAAGCAGATCTCTTTTGATTTCGTGTGGTTAGTCATCATTCGACCGTTTGACTGCCGCTATTCCAGTGTGAACCCGACCCCGTTGCCCTGTCGTTTCTGGGCCATTTCGAATTTCTTTCTCGACGCACTTAGCTCATCCTGTAGCGCCCTAAAAATCTTCTGGACGTCCGTTTCCGTATAGTCGTAGTTCGACCGGTTCGCGAGATTCCCGATCAGCTGCATGGCCTTTAAGGCGTTCGAGACCCTCCTTGTGGCGAGTCGGACGAACTTCTCCCGGTCAGTGGCACTCACTGGACGAACCTCCAACCAAATATCTCAACGTAGATTTTAAATATATACGTGTACATTTGCGATTACAATGGCAAGGAGCACAAATATTTGCCGCATGCGGCGGAACGTGCTCGGCGTGGCGCTGGCCCGGTCATTCAGAAATTTTGCCCGGCAAACACTGCAGAAATCTTAATCTGCACTATGGACTTCGGGTCCTGACTATGGTTAACTATATTTAACTACGGTATTTAAGGTTCTGCGATGCCCACTCCGCTCGACGGCAGAACATACTACTCGGCGCAGGAGACTGCAGACGCCGCTGGTATTTCCAAACCCACATTGCTCCGGTGGATCAAGACCAAGCGCGTGAACGAAGCGGAAAAAAGAGACCGCAACGGCTGGCGCCTGTTCGCGGAACCCGAAGTGCAAGCCATCCGCAAGGTGGCGCAGACCGCGAAGTGATGCCATGGCTGCGAGGATGAAACGCCGAAAGAACATGCCCCCCCGATTCCTCGCCGTCGATTTTTTTTGCGGTGCTGGCGGAACCACACGCGGCCTGATCGATGCTGGCGGGTACGTCATCGCTGGGATTGACAAGGATGATCGCTGCCGCTCCACCTATGTCAGCAACAACAAGAACAGGACCCTGGACCGCCTGAGGCCCCGCTTCCTAAACCGAGACGTTTTCGCGAAATCTTCACGCTATCCGGACGGAGGACAGGAGGAGCTTTTCGAGGAACTCCTGAAGCTCATTCCCGATTATTGCGCCAAGGTTTGGGGCGTTCCGCTCCTCTTTGCTATCTGTGCCCCGTGCCAGCCCTTCACCAAGCTCTCGCGCAAAGAGCTGACGGACGACCGCAAGGCCGGACGGCGGCGCGATCGTAATCTCCTCCGCGAAGCGACCCTTTTTGTCACAACCTTTAAGCCGGAGCTGGTGTTGTCGGAAAATGTCCAGGGTATCGGCGATCCGAAATACGGCGGCGTCTGGGAAAAGTTCCGCAAGGGACTTGAGGACCTCGGCTACGTCACGGGATCGAAGGTGGTTTGCACCTCGCACTTCGGTATACCTCAATACCGCCGCCGATCTATCCTTCTGGCCGCCAAACGCTCGGTCGTGAAGCCGGAGCGTTTTGCCGACCTGCTTGGGGAGGAACTCCTTGTTCCCGACAATGACCCGGACAGCCTTATGGTTTCGGTACGCGAGGCGATAGGGCACTTGCCGCCGATCAAAGCTGGCGAGCAGCATCCCGATATTCCGAACCATCGCACCCGCGCTCTTAGCGACCTTAATTACAGCCGCCTGTCCGCCGCTAAGCCGGGAGAGTCGAACGCGTATATGGAGAACACGCCTGAGGGCGACCTCTCTCTGGACTGCCACAAGAAGGTAAACGCCCGCCTCGGCGGACCTTGTTTTACAGATGTCTACACGCGCATGGCTCCGGACCGACCCTCTCCGACCATCACCACAAAGTGCCACAGCATCTCGAACGGCCGCTTCGGTCATTACGACACAAGTCAGGTCCGCGGGATTTCGCTTCGCGAGGCCGCGATTCTCCAGTCGTTCCCGAGCAATTACATCTTTTATCCGCTCGACCAGAATACGGCCGTCGCGTCCATGATCGGAAATGCAGTCCCTCCAAAACTGGCCGCCTTCTTCTCCAGGTACCTTGCGCAGTCTGTGGAGTCCGAGCGCCTTACTCGGTCTGCGCTGCGCTGAGTTGCTTTAGCCGCTCGAGGACCGCCTGCGTAGCGCTTTCCAGCCGACACTGCCAGACGACCACCACCGACCATCCCGCTGCCTTCAGGTCGGCGCGGTTCTTCCGGTCCCGGCGGATGTTTCCGTCTATCTTTGCCTGCCAGAATTGGACGTTCGTAGCAGGCCGCCTTCCGCGCGCACAGGAATGCCCGTGCCAGAAGCACCCATGCACGAAGACTGCGATGCGGAATCGCGGGAGCACTATGTCGGGCTTACCGGGGAGCGCCTTAGCGTGGAGCCGAAAGCGGAAACCGGCAGCGAACAATTGGCGTCGCACGTAAAGTTCGGGCATGGTGTCGGTACCCCGAACCGCCGCCATCATTCGCGACCGTTGTTCGGAACTGACCCTGTCGGTCATACCATTAACAATACTCCGGTCATTCCCGCCGGGGCATCAGAAGTGCGGTTCACGGATCGGTTGCACTCGTAAGGATGATTCTGGTTCGAGTCTACGGCCGATCATCGTGAGGAGCGCGTCCTTAGTTATAGTTAGCTGCGGCTGCTCAGGCGCATGTATGCGGAGTCTCACTGGATGTTCGACCCGCCTTGGTGAACCCAATGAAACCCGTGGACGCTAGATTCTGTATTTTCAATCTACGGTCGATTTCCCAAGCTGGACGTCGTGGGTAGTATTGTCGAGATGTAGACTGACTGGTGGTCAGCCGCCGGTTCTCCGCCGATTTCGTTCTGGCAATGCTGGTGTGCGCCGATGGTGTGCTAGGCCCCGAGGCAGCCCCCGCTGGCTTGGTTCCCCACAGCTTGACCGGATAGCTCCCCATAAACGTGCCAGCATCTTGGGGACGTCCGACAATTCGCAAGCTCGCGGGGCCTTGCCAGCGCATCGTTGAAGGCGCGCACCCAATATTCCGCCATATCGCTAGCGGTGCGCGCGTCGCGCAGTGTTGGCCTTTGGGCGCGCCCGCGCCACCGGGTGGTGGCATTGGCCGGGGTCGTCGCCGCCGGCGCAACGTGGGCGAACCTGGCGCGACGAGAGGCAACGGGAATGGCGTTCGTGGTCGGTTTGGGAGTTGGCTTGGCCACGACTCGGACCAGCGGTCTAGAAACCGCCTATTGGCGCGCTTGAGCCGAGGCTGTCAGCCGGCGCCGCCACTCCTCCCGCGCCTCTCGAAGCTGCACCAGGAACGCCTCCCGCGGCTCTTTCCCCATGTTCGCTCGCGGGCTGCACATAAATGCTGCGGCTTGGCCGAAGCGCACGAGTGCCACGCGATCCATCGCCTCAAGGCGGCTACGGAGCGCGCGGAGGTCAAGTGCGGACTCACTCGCGAAGGAATACACGATCGGCCTTCCGGACTCTATTGTCGCGCGAGTCGCTACCGCCCCGGCGCGCCCGATTTCATGTCTGGCCTGCCGTCGTGATCGAAACTGAAGCCCTGAGCCCGAAGGTCGGCAACTAACCACGCCGGCAGGGGGGCCTTACCCGGCTCCTGGTCGGTCGAGAACCGCCGCTCCAGGGCTTCCAATCGTCGCTGTAATTGGGTCCGCATTTCAGCTTCTCGATCTCCAGTGTAGCGCCCTGATGTAAGGGAAACCTCACTGACGCGGTGGGCTGAGCCTTCTACCAGGCCTTCTTTCGGCGCAACGCGGCGCTTGTTGCCGCCAAAACACCGAGGCATCGGCTAGGCCAAGATGCCGGCAGCCCCGGCCATGGGGCTCATTGGCGGAAGCACGACGCGCGCAAGTATGGAAGCGAGCACTTCCCGGGAGCTTGCGATCAAGCGGAAGACCCACGCTGGCGGCAGGCCCCGCAAGCAAGCTGAATAAGCCCCTCCACACGATTTGCGAATCGCTAAAATAGGTGTTCTAAAAACGAAAAGCCCGGCGAGATGGCCGGGGCTTCTCGATGCGGACGTTAAGCACCCTCATCGTAAGCCCTTGCCCCCGCGTGCCGCAAGAGAGCGATGGAGTATCCCAAAGAGTTCGATAAAATCGCGCGCGCCAAGATCGTAGCGGCGGAAATACTAGCCAGCCGCGAGATGTATGGGGCTTGGCTTCCCGCACAATCAGACGTGCCCCTCGCTGGCACCAATTACCGTCTTGGGACCACCCGATTCTTCCAGTACATCATGAGCATCTTCGCAGCGTTCGCTAACGAAGCCTGTGTTCTCGGACGGGTGGGAGTCTGGCCGGCGGATCGAATCGACAGGGAGGCTAGGGAGTTCCTACGGTTGATTGCCATCGAGGCAGAGGCCAAATATTCTGAACGGGCGGATCTACACATTCCCAATATGACCGACAAAATGGGAAAGATTGATCGGCCCGTCATGGAGCACCTCGAAACTTACCCGGAGTGGCAGCATTTTCAGAGAGATCTGCTGGAAGTGGCCAAAGCACACTCACGAGCGGGAAATTTGGGGGCACTGGCAAGAGACATGGCGACGCTAGCGCATGTGGCTGGGTCGGCTAAAGTAAGCCCTGCCGCGCCACCATCTGCGCCGTCGAAGGACTCCCGCTCTGGTCCGGCGTCCGACGGCGGGCCGCAGGCTGCTCAGGAACCAGGCTCCTCGAACCAGGCAAACTCTCGGGAGGGACCGCATGCCGAGAGCAAATTGAAATCCGCGGGGCGACCGAAGCTCCCCGCCGAGGCATTACAGAACATTATTGATGCGGAGAAGGCCGCGACGGAAGAGTTAGACAAAGCCCTTGCTGATTACCTTCCCAGCAATCCGAAGTTCGTTTATCAGCCTGTGGAAATCAATGCAGGCTGCTGGAAGGTGATCGAGCATCTCACGACTTTCGCCGCGGCGATCTTTAATGCCCAAGCGCGCGAGTATGTGAAACACTATCCTGCACTGGTCCTCGGCGGCGATCTGCTTTCGGCCGAGGTTGGGCCGGAAGTTGTCAGAAGAACGAAACTGCGTTGGAACACATGGGAAGACGAAGTCGAACGGGCGTTGCTCACTCGGTGGAGTTTTGAGCACTACAGGGCGTACGCGGAAGAGGGCAATCAGCCCGGTTCGGAAGACCAAAAACTGCTAGAGCATTTTTTCAGGCGGCTCGATGAGGCCGTCGCTGATCGGACTAACTATTGGCAGGAGCAGGCGGAAGCCGGCGGCCACGAGTCACCGCCGAAGCCCGAACATACCGCGCGGACCATAGTTGGGGAACCGAGCTCGGTGGCAAGCGAACCGCCCGTTGCATCAGAGGGAGCCGCCGACGCCGGAAGCGCGGCGGAGCGCACCGCCACACCACCTGCCACGGTGTCGTACCCAAAGCGCGCGGCTTGGCTCCAGGACGAGCTCGCGTTCCGGGAGTGGAGTATCCACGATCTGCGGGGACAGGGCGGCCCGGATTGGAAGACATCGCGGAAGATACTGGATGGTCTGTCAGTAACCCGGGTCGTGCTTGAGAAGACCGCGGCTGCCCTGTCCAAGAAAAAAGGGCGCGTGCGTCTCACTGACATTCCGCAGGAATAGGGCGACCCAGATCGCAGCCTGACCTTCCAAAAATGGGAAATTTGGGAATCCCACAAATCCCATTCAAGTCGGCGCAAGATACTCTTGGGCACTGAATCAGCGACCCGAGAGCAGCCGATGAGCAACGAGAAAATCTCTTTCACTGAAGTCGAAGTTGAAGCACTGACCGGCCTGAGGGTGAAAACGCTTCAGCGCTGGCGGTATCTCAATCAAGGCCCGCGGTTCGTGCGGTTGGGGCGATGCGTCCGGTATCCAGCCGCGGACCTGCGCCACTGGATCGACAGCCAAGCGGGTGGAGGCGAACGGCCTGCCGCAACCGGGGTTGCGCGGCAGTGAAACCCCAATACGGAGCTATCGACCGGATTGAATCGTGCGACGGAAGGATGCGCGCAACGGCGGCTGTGGTTCCGCTCCAGAAGGCGATCCATGAGCCCGAGGAAATGCTGCTTGTCGAGCATCTGACCACCGCCCTCGTGGAGAAGATTATGGGCTGGGGCATCGCGCCAGAGCGCTTTCTGATGGGTAATCGCCGATGGATTCCCCGCTGGCGTTTTCGGCCCATCGAGAACCTTGACGATGCGTTCCAGCTTCTGGAGAAGGCCGCGCCGCAGGAATACAGTATCTGCGGTGACGACAAAGGAAGTATCCACGTCAGGGTCAGAATCGGTGGCACTGCGGGCGAAGCGCGCGGAACCGCCAAACCGCTTACTATCACCTGCGCGATAGCGCGCGCCGTCGGAATTGAGGTCAAGTCATGACCGCCACGCCGGCCAACGCCAATATCGCGGCCCTCTTTCTCAAGGCCCTGTTTGCCGGCAAGCCGGACGAACTGCACCTCTTACTCTGGACGCTTCCGGAGAAGCGATCACACTGGTTCCAAAACGTCGAAAGCGCGATTCAGTTTGCCGCGTCGCTGCGCGAGCGGGATCTCTACGTCGGCGTAGGACTCTCCCGTCAGGACTATTGCTCCACTCGTCGCTGCCCTTCAAGCGAAGTGGTCGGTATCGTCGGCTTGTGGGCCGACCTCGACCTGAAGTCAGAAGCCCATCCAAAGGCGGCGCTGCCGGCAACCGTCGAGGATGCGATGAAGATCCTGCCGGACGAGTTTCCGCCCACATTCGTCGTCCGAACCGGAAACGGCGCGCATGCGTGGTGGCTTTTTCGGGAACCGCTGATCTTCGAGTCAGACGAGGACCGCCGCAATGCCGGCGCGCTTGCGCTCCGCTGGCAGTCGCTGCTCCGTCTGAATGCCGCTGCCCACGGTTGGGCGTTTGATCGTCTCGCCGACCTCGCCCGAGTTCTGCGCGTGCCGGGAACGAAGAACTGCAAGGACCCGGCGAATCCAAAGCCGGTCGAAATCCAGAGCCAAACCGACCGCCGGTACAATCCCAGCGACATGGCGGAATTCCTCGAAGCCAACGGCGTGCCCAACGCCGAAGAGCAGGAGCGCGTCACGCAGGGATGGAAGGAGAAGGTCGCCGACAAGCCACTTTCCGTTAACCCGAATGCGACCGTGCCTGAGGAACTTCTCAATCGACACTTGGCCGCCGACCCGCGCTTCAAGAAGACTTGGCTGCGCCAGCGCGAGGACCTCAAAGACCAGTCCCAGTCCGGTTATGACATGGCCCTCGCCAATTTTGGCATCGAAACGGGTCTGTCCGAACAACAGGTCATAGACCTGATGATTCACCACCGGAGAATCCACGGCAAGCAACAACGAACGCGCCTCGACTACTTCCAGCGGACCATTTCAAAAGCATCCAAGCGAAACGAAAACCCCGCCACCGCCAAATCCTTTGAGGTTCCCGCTGTGGAGCCTGGTCATCCATTGGCACAAACGAGGCCAGACTCTCCAACCGCGCGGGCACTCATGTGTGAGCAGATCTCAAACGCAATCGGCGTTCGCGTGCTCCGAATCGTAAAGATCGACGGTCAGGAACCGACCTACCGGCTGGAACTGGAAGCCACCAAAATCGGTTTCCCCAGCGTTGACAAACTTGTCGGGCAGCAGAGTTTCCGGATGAAGATCGCGAGTGCGGTTGATCATTTGGTCCCGAGAATTCCGCCAAAGCTCTGGGATCGCATTGCCCAGATGATCCTGAATGCCTTGACGGTCGAAGATGGCGGCGATGAAGCAAATCTCGTGGGCGCCGCGAAGCTCTACGTCGAACGTTATCTGGCCGAAACGCCGTTCATTGACGCAGAGGAAGATCATCCCTATCAGACCCGCTCCAAGCCGACAGTCTACGAAGGCCAGGTCGCGATTTGCTCGCACGACCTGCAACAACACATCAACAAGGCGTGGGGAGAGAATCGCCCGATCAAAGAGGTTACTGCGATGCTTTCGGCCCTCGGCGCATCGAGCACCAGGCTCAAGCGGACGCGTTTGCGGGACCAAAGCCGGTGGCTGCTGCCATCAGGTGAGTTCGCTCCCGGCGCGAACGGCGGAGCCAGCGAGGAGACGTGCGATGCCAGACCATCCTGACATTGAAGAAGCTCTCAGTGCAATTGGCGAGCGGGACCACTCCATTACGGCCGAGTACCGCATCTTCGGACCGCCGGGCACCGGGAAGACCACCAACTTAACTCGGCAGATCCGCCGCGCCGTCAAGCGGTTCGGCAAGGACTCCGTGCTGGTGACGAGCTTCTCGCGCGCGGCAGCCGCCGAACTCGCTGGGCAAGATCTCCCAGTCAGTCCCGACCGCGTTGGAACGCTGCACTCGCACTGCTGGCACGCACTGGGCCGTCCCGAAATCGCTGAAGTTCACGTGGAGGAATGGAACCGGGAGAACCCCCATCTGCGGATCACGCCCGCAAAGAAGGACCGAAAACTGGACGGGGAAGAAGCCGACGAGGACCTCGTCGACGACGTGCGAGGCGGCGACTACTGGCTCGGTGAGTTGAATCGGTCCCGGGGAATGATGCGGTCCATGGAACTTTGGCCGGCAGCGCTTCGAGAATTCGCCGCCAAGTGGGGCCGCTACAAGGCTTCGCGGCGGGTAATGGACTTCTGTGACCTGATCGAGGCGGCAGTGCGGGAGATCCGCATCGCGCCGAAGAGGCCGGACGTGGTCTTCGCCGACGAGGCGCAGGACCTCAACCCGATGCAGTTGGGCTTGGTGCGCAGGTGGGGTGAGAACGCGCAGTACTTCATCATCGCGGCCGACGACGACCAGACCATCTACTCCTGGTGCGGCGCGACGCCGGATGCGGTGTTGGACCCCGAAATCCCCGAGGATCACAAAATCATCCTGAAGGAGAGTCACCGCGTGCCGCGCCACGTGCATGCCCGCGCGAACCGGTTGATCCATCAAGTCACGCGCAGGCAGGAGAAGGTCTACGATCCGCGGCCTGAAGACGGGATGTGCGTGGACATCTCGCGCGGCGGCTACAAATCGCCCGAGTACTGGATTCTCAAGACGATCATGCAGCACCTTGAGAACGGACAGAAGGTGATGCTGCTGGCGTCGTGCTCCTATATGCTGCATCCGGTAATCGCGGTACTGCGGCAATGGGGAATCCCTTTTCACAACCCGTACAGGAAATCCGCCGGCTTCTGGAATCCACTGCGACGTGGACGAAAAGGGTCTTCGACGAACCGGATTCTGTCCCTGCTTGGGGATCATCCATGGACGCACGCCGACCTCAAGCTGTGGGCCGAGTGGCTCAACCCAAAAGGCAATCTGCGCACGGGAGCCAGAGAGCTAATCGACGCATCCGACGATTCCCTCCCGGTGACCATGGAGCGGCTCGGCGAATTGTTTGAGGCGGCCGCGCTCGAATCTCTTCTGGCAGCGTCCGGCGACCCCAAGCAATTGCTCCAGTGGTGGGCCCGGCGCGTCGCGCCGGCATTCCATGCGCGTGTGCAGTTTCCGGTCGCTGCGGCGCTGGCCGGCGGACCAGGCGCGCTGGAGGAATCGCCGCGCATAATCGTCGGAACCATCCACTCGGTAAAGGGCGGCGAGGCGGATGTTGTCTTTCTCTTTCCGGACGTTAGCCCAGCCGGTGACGCCGCTTACCAGAAGCACGGACCGCAAAGAGATTCGGTGATCCGGCTTTTCTACGTCGGCATGACGCGCGCCCGGCATACGCTGTACATCTGCCAGAGGGAATCTCCTCTGGCGGTCACGATTTGACCGTAAGTAATTGACACGATGAGACTTGCTTGATGCTTCGAGACGACGGTAACCTTCAGGCGCTAACTGGAGGTTTGAAGTTGAAAATACGGATTCAGCATCCCGGTGTTCACGAGCGAACGGATCGCGGAGGTTCGTACTGGTATTTCCGCTACTGGGAAGACGTTCTGCAGGCGGATGGCACGACCAAGGCCATCCGGAAATTCCACACGGTCGGCCCGAGCAAGGGCGACACTAAGCTCTCGAAGAAGCAGGCGGATGTTGCGCGCGACAAATTCGTGGCGACGATCAACAGGCCCACCATTCAGGAGAAGGTCGTTGACGGACTGGCTCTGTTCAGTAAGATGGTCGAAAAATACAGGGCGGCGCACGTTGAGGCGGAAGCCGCCGGGCGATTCCTGCTGGCGAAGCCGACGCGCGACAAGTACATCATCCACCTCGAGCAGCGCATCGTCCCACAGTGGGGCGACCGGCGTTTGTGCGAGATCAAACCCGATGAGGTTCAGCAGTGGCTGTTCAAAACCTGCGACTCCTGGCACATGATGAACGACCTGCGCGGCATCATGTCTGGCATCTACACCAAGGCCGAGGAGTGGGGCTACTGGCCCGAGGGACGGCGCAACCCGATTTCCCGCGTCAAGATTGGGGAGAAGTGGAGCGTGAGGCCCGAACGGATTCTGACGGAAGAGGAGACAGTGAAGGTGCTCGCGCTGCTGAGCGATCCGAACCTGCTGGTGCTGGAAACCGCAATCGCCACCGGCGCGCGGATCTCCGAAATTCTGGGGCTCAAGTGGTGCCACGTGGATCTCCAGACTGGCATCCTACGCATCGCGCAGCGCTATTGGCGCGGTGACATAGACGATCCGAAGTCGAAGACCAGCAAACGACCGCTCACGTTGGGATACCTGGGCGACCGCTACCGCGCGAAGGCTGCGGCGGATAACGCGAAAGCGGACAACTGGGTCTTCGTCCGGACGGACGGCAGCGGCCTCCCGCTGTGGGATTCCGGCGTACGGCAAGCTCTAAAGCGGGCGGCGGTCGCCGAGGGCTGCGATTTCCCAGGTCTCGGCCCGCACTCCTTCCGACGCGCGAACATCACGTGGCGGCAGGAGGTGGGTGGGTCGAGCATTGAGGCGTCCAAGATCGCCGGCCACAGCACGGTCCGGATGACCGAGGAATACACGAAGATTCAACTCACCCGCCAGGAAGAACTCACGCGGCTGATCCAAGAGCGACTGGCCAGCGTCGGAGAGAAGCAGACGGCGGCAGTGCAGGTAGTGCAGTAGCCCAGTAGCCCAAGTAGCCCAGTAGCCCCGCCGGAGGGCCAAGCACCATGCTAGAATCCATACGCCATGTTCGGCCACAAACATTACGTCCCGATCTTGAAAGGGAAGCGGGCGGAATTCCCAGCAGCGTCTCACCTGAAGAACAAAGCCAACGTAACACCGTTGTTTGAGTCTATCCCATCTAAGCCTCCCGACGACGTTCCCAAGCAGGCATCAAAGTCAGGATGGCCTGCCACCGCTCCGTACTTCGTTGACCTTCTCTTCTTTGATGACGACGGGGGTGCTTCCAACGCTCCACCTCTTAGCGCGGTGGTCACTTGTCTAAACGCTGCAAAAGCCAAAGGACAACGCGCAATCCCCGTAACCGGCACCGGCAGATCACCGGCATATCAGAGGGCCGTGAAGAAATTTGCCGACGCTGAAAGAGGAGTGGCGATTCGACTGATCGCCGACGACTTCGAGGACGAAGGAGATCTAGCAACCGCCCTCGATTCGTTAGCCAAGTTCATCGGGCTGACTCCGAGCAGTATCGATCTGATCGTTGATCTCGGGTCGGTTGCAGATCAGAATCCTGCGGTCATCGCGCAACTACATCGCGCAAACCTGAGCATCATACCGACAATCACCGCGTGGCGGACCCTTACGGTCGCCACTGGGGCTTTTCCTGTCAGCTTGGCTCCGCTTACGAGAGACGCGTGGAACCGTCTTGTCAGAATTGATTGGCAAGCCTGGCTCAAGCTGGTTTCGGGAACCAAGAAGCCGGACCGCCTGCCAGCATACGGCGATTACGCCATTGCCCATCCAGGCCTTCCTCCGGAAGGGCAAGCTACGATCCTGGCGCAATTGCGCTATACGATTCAGAACGAGTTCATGATTTGGAAAGGAAAGAACGCTATCAAAACGCCAAACGGATTTGGTCAATTCCTGAGCATTTGTACGGATCTAGTTTCGAGGCCGGAATTCCGAGGCGCTACGTTCAGTGATGGCGATCAGGAGATACAAGGGAAAGCAACCAACGGCGGTTCGCCGGGGAATGCTGAGACTTGGCGGAACATCGGGACAAATCACCACATCGAAACGGTGTTGGACCAGATCGCCAACCTTCCCTAGCCCTCAACTGGCATCGAACGAGGCGCCGGAGTTCGCCTAGCGGAAAGCTCTCAACAAGTCGGCCATAGATCGCTTCGCGCGGCTTGCTCTTTACGCCACAGTCTAGACTAGCTTCTCTAAGTAGACTGAGGGCTTCCGCCCGCCAAAGCAGTCGGGCGATAGCCATCGGATTCGGTGATGGATTTGGCTTCGGTGCCCGAAGCTCCGAAAGCGTTACCGGGTTCCCTGATGCCGCCTTGACGATGCCCCACCACTCAGGAACGATGGCACGCACAGTGTCGAGGTGATGTTCGCCGACCACGATGGTGACCAAATCGAAGACAGCGCTGTAAACCTCTGCCTGGGCTGGGAGCCGCTTCAGCGTGTCCGCATCGCTCTTGATCTCATAGCCATGGAGCTTTCCGTTCACCACTGCAAGATCAATCCGCGCGTCCCCCGAACAAACGCCCAACTCATGGATGATCAACGTATCGGCGTCACCTTTGTACCGCCTCGCCACTTCGGCGGCCAGCACCGTCCTAACGTCGATGTCGCGCATAGCTGAACTCAACCGGCACCACAGCAATCCAAGCCATTGACAGCAAACCCTTTACACTTTCCGCAGAGACTTTGCTGCGGCCGAAGACCAGCAACTCTGTCATGCGACTTTGACATCTGGCGAGATCCCTATTCTAACCGCAATCGCGGCACCCTTTCGCTCAAGAATGATCTCGACGCCCTCATTCGCAAGCCTCACTGGGAAGTCGAAAAGCGAGAGTTGACGCTCCTCCTCTGACGCCTTGGCGGGTGAAACCGCGGGGCCGCGGTTGGGGCCGGCATCGATGTTCAGCAGATCCAGGCCCCACTGCTCCTTAATTCTGTCCATCACCCCATCGCTCGGGAAACTTCTGCCTGACGTGTAGGTGTATATGCGCCGCCTGTCGTATCCGAGGGTCTGACCCGCGCGCTGTAGACTGCCATCGAAATGGGCATCCACGTACCGCTGGAGAACTGCGGCGACTCTTGCCTTTGCTTCGGTGAGATGGCCGTTGTTCACTTCGTCTATTTTAGATTGACAAGCACGCTTTGGTCAATTTAAAATTGACGACCACGAATCGGCAGACTGCCAGAACGAGGTGGGCACATCTTCGCCCGCAGATCATGCGTGGGCTCGATGCCCCCCTCCACATGGGCATCTTCCTTATATGGAAACCGATTGTTGTCTCCTTCGGCAGACAACAAATAGAGCAGCCTGCAACCGCGCGCGCAGGAAGGCACGCCACGTGCCAGCCACTTGTGGAGTCCTGGAGTCCGCGTGGAGTCCAGACGCCCAAAAGCCGCCCCGTGGCGTCCACCGGAGTCCACGGGGCCTCGTGCTAAGTCTTTTGTTTCTGGTGGAAATGTCTGCAAGTGATTGATATTTCTTAAATGGCATGGAAGAGGTCGTGAGTTCGAATCTCACCAGGTCCACCAAAATATTTCAAACACTTACAGCCCACGCCAGTCGAAAACGTTGTCTCCGGAGTGCGAATGGAGTCCAGCTTGAGACCGCACCAGGACAACGGTGGGAGGCGTGAGCCATACTGAAGAAGGCATGACGGTCGCCCACATCGAGATCCCTGAAGCGGAGATCGCGAAGATCTGCCAGCGTAACGGCATCCGGAAGCTCGCCCTCTTCGGCTCGGTTCTCACAGATCGCTTTTCCGATTCCAGCGACATCGACATACTCGTTGAGTTCCGGCCGCACGAACGAGTCGGGTTCTTTCGTCTGGCGGACATGGAAAGTGAGCTGAGGCAGGTGCTGGGCGGCAGGAAAGTCGACTTGAGGACAAAAATGGATCTTAGCCGACATTTCCGCGAGGAGGTCGTCCGGAATGCCCAGGTTGTCTATGCAGAACCCTGATGCCGTTCGCCTGCGGCATATGCAGGAGGCCGTCACGCTCGCATTGAACATGGCAGGCGGACGCAGCCGGTCGGACCTGGGGGGTGATCCGATGTTGGCGATGGCCCTGACTCGCTGCCTTGAAGTCCTCGGCGAAGCGGCCTCAAAGCTGAGCTCTGAAGTACGGCTTCGGTTCCCGAATGTCCCTTGCGCGAAGATGATTTCGATGCGAAACCGGCTGATCCATGCGTATTTCGACGTGGATCTCGATATCGTCTGGACGACGGTTTCCGAAGACCTTCCCCCGCTGTTACCGATTCTTCAGTCTGCCTTGGATCAAATTGATCGTTGAGAGTCGACCGGCTGCAGAAACGCAGGGTCCCAACGCTGACCTGTTCCATGGCATGGAAGAGGTCGTGAGTTCGAATCTCACCAGGTCCACCAAACTCCTCAAGATACTTCACGGCTGAATGAGAAGTAGTGGAATCTCGCGACAGTGAACATCCAAGGGCAACCAGACCAGAGCCGCCGAACGGATCGATTGAGAAACAGCCGTTGGCCGGGCACCAGGAAGCAAAGTTCCAGCGTGCGACCAACTCAATCCGACGCCGCCAATTACTGAATCGTCGCCACCGAGCCGGTCGATATAAACACGCTGAAGATGGCTGCATCGATTCCCGGCGAGCCCGCTACGCTAAAGGTGGCCTCGGGAATCCCCGCGATCGAAATGTTGACTCCAGGCTTGGTCGTGGTTCCATAACCGTTGGTGGGAAGCAGGTTGAGAATCGCGGATGGGACCGTGAACGTTCCCGAGGACGGATCGGCGTTGCACAAGATATAGGCGTAGGAACTCAGCGGCGGCTTCACCAGAAGACCGTTGAACACGAAGATAGTCGCCACCGAAAATCCCGAGCCACCGGTCCAATTCAAGGTAAGATTCTGGGCGCGACTGATGCTGGCAGGGATGTTAGTGGGGACAATGTCAGCCGGGAGCGTCAGTCCCGAGCTGAACGGCCCCACGTTGGCTCCGCCGGAGCCGTTTGCGACCGAGTAGCTTCCGGGCTCGATATAGACGGACGGTTCGATGGCGACATAGGCCCCAAAGTAGCCCACGGAAGTTGCCGGGATGGTCTTGGTCCCGCCGGGCCCCGTTAAAACCAGATCTGGGCCGGCATCCAGGTAGGTCGGCAGAATCGGATCCACAAGTGCTGTTTCGAGCGATGTGCCTCCGACCTCATAGGCGAGGCAACTGCCGATGGATGGGCCGAAGGAGCCTCCGTAGGACCGAATTAGGCTGTTGAGCGGGTAGTTTCCGAAATATCCGATCAGGGTGTCGTTCCCGCCGCTGACACGGCTGAGTTCGACGCCTCCCATGTTCAGGGAGCCGTTGGCGATCGCCTTTTGTAGGTTAGCCGCGGTCAGGGAGCCATGAGCGTCACCGCAGGTGGTTTGCCCGGCCGGTGCCACCGATATTGTGGTGACGTTGCCGGTCACGCCTTTGACCAGCACGGCGATCGAAGTCTTGCACCCGCCGCTGATTCCAGACGGCACATAGAAGTTGATCTGATTCAGCCCCGGAGAGCTGCTTGTTCCGTCGTAAAACACGGTCGCCGGTTGGTTTTCGACGAAGACCTGCACCCCCGTGTTTAACTCGCCCTCCGTCGACGGCACAGTCTCGTCGCCGGTCACCGCGCCCAGACCGGTGCCCCACAGAATCAAGGGTTGGCCCGGATGTGCGGGGTTGATCATCGTGATCACATTGTAGTTGGCATCGGTGACGACTCCGGGCCCCGTGCCGCCCTCATTCAGCGTAAACGTACCGAAGTTCGCCGCCAGAACCTGAATCGCAATCGAGCTCGTCCCGCCCTGGTAGGAAAGCGTCAGCGTCCCGGCCCCTATCGGCGTGGCCGAAGGAAGAATCGCGGCGACCGCCGTGGCGAAGGTATAGATCATGATGCAGTTCTCGGTCACGCCACCCACCTTCACCTGGATCGTGGTTCCGGCCAGACCCTGCGTGGTTGGCAGCGGATAGTTCTGCACCTCCTGCAAGGTCGAAGGGCCGAGCCCGGTCCCGATCAACGTGAAGATCGAGCCCTGCGCAATTCCGGAGTTGGGCAAACCCGGAGGAACCCAACTGGCGCCGTTATAGACCGTGGTGATGGCCGGGGCGGCGGCCATCACGGCGGCGCAAATGAGCGCGAAGGCAGTGAGGCGAACGAGTCGCGCGGTTCCTCGGCAGCGGGTCTTCAAGACGATCTCCTGTCAACCGAAATTCCCATTTTGGACTCCCGAATTCGATTTAGTATACACCCGGCCGCGACCCCTTTAATCAATCGGGCGAGTTGTATTTTTGCGAGTCGCATTTTCTCGTCGATGTTGCCGGCGCGAACGAAGGGTAACCCGGCGGAGGCCAGTTCCTCGTTCTTTGCTCGGTATCCATCGTCGATCACAAGCACCGATTCCGCAGTCAGGTCCGACACTCGCATCGGCGATCGATCAGGAAGCATGGCGAGTTCTCATCTGGGAACATCGCGCTGCCGCAGTTTCCGGCGAGAGCTATGGTAGATCCGCAGGACACGAACCGTCTCGCGCTGGTCGTCCAGCTCAAATACGATACGGTGCGATTGGTAGAGGATCTGCCGCAGTCCCCTGGTTCGCAGCGATGCCTCGACCAGCAGCGAGCCTCGGCCCGGCCACTGTTCCAGCGAGAAGAGCGCATCCAATAAGCCGTTCCACCACCGTTCGGCCCCGACGGTGTCGCGCTTCTCACGGCGGACATATTCGACGAAATCCTCGGCATCGGCGAGCGCCGCCTCCGTAATGTCAACGCGAAAAGCCAAGCCTCGCTCCGAGTTGGCTCAGCGCTTCGCGTGCGGGGCGCACCCGCCCGCCTTCTACGTCCGCAAGACCCTCCTCGACGGCAGAGACAAAGTCACTGCGCTCCTCGGCTTCCAGCATGAGCCGCCGCAGATAGTCATCCACCTCCAGCCCCTGTGCCCGGGCATTTGCGAGCAGTCGAACCTTAGTCTCCTCCGAGATTTCCATGGTCATCGCGATCCCTCCTGTCTATCAGCTTATCGCCTATCCTACCGCGTTGTCCTGCGCCAATCCGAAACGTTGCCGCGAATCGCCGCTTCCAATTTCCCACCGCTTCGCAAGCTGCCTTTCCACCAGGGTCCACGAAAACGTTTCAGCCACTTACCGCTCCCCTAGAGCCCGCCAAGCGCTTGCGCTCCGCGAGAGCAACGCGCCAGAATGAGGTTTGCCTGGCAGTGCCTCAATCGTCCGGGCCTGGTCTTTCGCGGCCGGCAAAATCCTCTCTGGAGAGCGACTCAAGGAACAATAAGCATGCCGATCCCTTTTGCAACGGACTCGCGCATCGTGATGACCCTGGATGCGGGCGGCACCAGTCTGAAATTCTCCGCTGTGCGCGGCAACCGGCCTCTGATCGACGCTTTCAGTCTGCCCACCGAAGCGGACGACCTGGACCGCTGCCTGGGAAACATCGTGCACGGCTTCGACAGCGTGAAGCAGTCTTTGCCGGAGCCTCCGGTGGCTATGAGCTTCGCCTTTCCCGGTCCCGCCGATTACCCCCGAGGCATCATCGGCGACCTCGGCAATCTGCCGGCCTTCCGCGGCGGGGTGGCGCTCGGGCCCATGCTGGAAGACAAGTTCGGCATCCCGGCGTATATCAACAACGACGGTGACTTGTTCGTCTACGGTGAAGCCATCGCCGGCTTTTTGCCCTATGTCAATGGCCTGCTCGAACAGGCCGGCAGTCCCAAGCGCTACCGCAATCTGTTCGGCGTCACGCTGGGCACCGGCTTTGGCGGCGGCATCGCCCGCGACGGCGAGTTGTTCATCGGCGACAACTCCATCGCCGGCGAGGCCTGGTTGCTGCGCAACAAGCTGGACCCCGGCATCAATGCCGAAGAAGGCGCCTGCATTCGCGCCGTGCGGGGCGTGTATGCGCGGTGCGCGGGCATCCCGTTCGACCAGGCGCCGGAGTCCAAGGCCATCTTCGATATCGGGATGGGACTCGCCGCTGGAAATCGCGCGGCGGCCATTGAGGCTTTCCGTCGGCTCGGAGAAGTTGCCGGCGATGCCATGGCGCAGGCTCTGACGCTGATTGACGGCTTGGGCGTGGTCGGCGGCGGCATCTCCGGCGCTCATCCGTGGTTCCTGCCGGCGCTGGTGGGCGCGGTTAACGGCGTGTACGATTCAGGGCAACACCGCCTGTGCGCGCGTGCATACAACATCGAGGATCCGTCCCAACGCGAGCAGTTTCTGAGCGGCGAGACGCGTCAGATCCGCGTCCCCGGGTCGGCGCGCACGGTAGTTTACGATCCCCTGGCGCGCACCGCCATCGGCATCTCGCGGCTGGGGACCAGTGAAGCAGTGGCGATCGGCGCTTATGCATTCGCCCTGCGTCGTCTTTAGGGCGCGGTGGCGCACGCACTCTTGCGTGCCGCGTCGAAATGTGAAGGTGTTCTTGCGCCGGCCCTTCGCGCTTACGCGGCGGCGGTGGCGCTTCTCTGCGCCGTTGCCGCGTTTTGAGTCTTGTTCTTGCTTCCCGGCGGGCGCCCTCGCCGCTTGGCCTCGGTCATCCAGCCCGGAGGCCTTCCCCGGCCGCGGAGCCTGCCGAGCGCTAGCCTTTCCAGGCTCTCGATGGCGGATTGGAGCCGCAGGCGCTCCGCTTTCAGTTCTTCAAGGATCTTGGCAACGTCCATATACTGCCCCCCTCCGAGATCGCGATCTTTTTTTCCCGCCTTGTCGAAATAGCGGGAGGTTCCTTCGATTGTCCTCAGTATACACCCCGATTTTCACTGAGGTACCCATTAACTTCAAGAATAATGACGTACTGATTCTGGTGATTTATGCCTGCGGTTCCGTATCATTCGACGGCAGTACCTTCGATCGCGCTGCCGCTACGACGGTGGCTCCAGTAAGCATAGAACGGCAGTCCCAGCAGTATCAGGGCAATGCCCATAATCGACTCCCGAGGCGAATCCCATAGCGTGGAAATAATGAATACACCGGCCACCAAAACAAACAAAATCGGCACAACCGGATAACCGAATGTGCGATAAGGGCGCGGTAAATCGGGCCTCTTTATTCGCAAAACAATCACTGCGGCGGTTGCCATGCCATAGAGAATCCAGCTTGCGAAAATTACGTAGGTAAACAATTGGCGGTAGCTGCCAGAGAGCACCAGCAATGCCGACCACGCGCTGAGCGCCAGAATGGAGACACCCGGCGTGCGGTGCTTTTCATCCACCCGGGCGATGGCGCGAAAGAAGTAGCCCTGGCGCGCGGCGGCGTAGGGGACGCGGGAGCCGGTCAGGATGGAGCCGTTCAGCGCGGCGAAGATGCTGATCATGGCGGCAATCGAAACGCCGCCGGCGCCGGCCGCACCCAGGATGCGGCGCATCATCTCTCCCGCCACGCGCGGGCTCGCCCCCACCTCCACCGGAGAGAGCACACGAAAATAGGCGGCGTTGGCGAGCAGATAAATGGCGATGACGGCCAACGTGCCGCCGATCAGCGCGCGCGGCAGATTGCGCTGCGGGTCGCGCACCTCGGAGGCCACCATGGCCACGTTGTTCCACCCGTCATAGGCCCACAGCGCCGCCACCAGCGCAGCGAAGAAGCCGGCTGCGGTCAGCGGCACGGCGGAAACCGGCGCGGCCGCGTGCGGGCTGCCGAAGCCGAGGCCGGCCACGACGATCCCGGCGATCAACACCACTTTGACCGTCGTCACCGCGACCTGCACGTCGCCGCCCAGCTTGACTCCGAAATAATTCAGCCAGGCCAGCGCCGCAATCAGGCCGATCGCCAGCAACTGGCCCCAGTGCAGATCGAGCGGCGCGCCGTGCGGCCCCAGCGGCAACGGCAGCCGGTAAAACACGCCGTCCAACGCCGGAAAGAAATTGGCGAGGTAATAGAAAAAACCGGTGGCCAGGGTGGCGATGGAGCCGCTCTTGGCCACCCACATCTGCGTCCAGCTATATAGAAATCCCCACAGCGGGCCGTAGGCTTCCCGCAAGTAGGCATATTCGCCGCCGGCCTCCGGAATGGCCGCGGCCAGCTCGGCGTAGCTCAGCGCGCCCGCCAGCGTCAGCAGCCCGCCGAAGATCCACACCACGAACACCCAGCCGGGCGTGCCCACGCGCAGGATCATGTCGTGGGGAACCAGAAAGATGCCGCTGCCGATCACCGTGCCAATCACAATAGAGGCTGCGGCCCATGGGCCCAAGTCTCGCTTTAGTTCGATCCGAAAAGCGGGCTTCATCGCATCCTCGCCAGAGCGCGTCCCAGCCAGGACGCGGCCAAGCCGCAACTGAAAGTCACCGTGGCTCCAATCATGACATACCAGGTAAACGCAACTGGGGTTTCGAAGCGGACCACCAGTGCCGCCGTGAGACCGGCAACCACTCCGGCGATGGCGGCCCGTTCGCCCGGCCGCCGCGTGAGCACACCCAACAGGAAGACGCCGAGCAGGGCGCCCGAAGGAATCGAGGCAATCGTCAGCCCGGCCTCGAGCACCGAGTGAGAGTGACGGGCCGCGTAGCCGATCCCGACCAGCACGGCCGCCCATGCGACGGTGGCCAGGCGCGCGCGGCGCATCGCCCCGGCTTCTCCGGCCGAACCGGCGCCGCCGCCCAGAAAATCCACCACCACGGTGGACGAGAGCGCATTCAGCGCCGCGCTCAGGTTGGCCATCGCCGCCGCCAGGATTGCCGCGATCGCCAGGCCGGCCAACCCCGGCGGCAGGCTGCTCCAGAGGAATTGCGGATAGATGCGATCGGCCGCCGGCGCAGTCTGGCCGAGGCCGCCATAGTAGACCCAGAGCAGGATGCCGATCAGCAGAAACAGCGTGAACTGAAAAGCCACCAGCGCCCAGCTTGCCAGCAGCGCTTTGCGGCTGTCCCGCTGGCCGCGCGCGCTGAGCAGCCTTTGCACCATGAGCTGATCGGTGCCGTGGCTGGCGGTGGTCAGGAAGCAGCCGCCCACAATTCCGGCCCAAAACGTGTACGGGCGCGCAAAGAATTCCATCGTGGGAGCGAAGTGAAAGTCGAAGATCGCGAACTTGTGCGCCGCTCCCGCCACGGCCACTGCATGCGGCCAGCCGCCGGGGATTTTCCCCAGAATCACGATCAGACTGAGCACGGCGCCGAAGACGTACAGGCACATCTGCACCACGTCGGTCCAGATCACCGCCGTCATGCCGCCTTGAATCGTGTAGAACAGCGTCAGCCCGGTGATCAGAACGATGGAAGCCATTTCACCGGTCCCCAGAACGATGGATATCACCAGCGAGACCGCGAATACGCGTACGCCCTCGGCCAGCGCGCGCGTCACCAGGAAGATGGCTGCCGTCAGCTTGCGGACGCGCTCGCCGAACCGCCGGCGCATCAATTCATACGCGGTGAACATTTCGCCGCGGAAATACTGGGGCAGGAAAACAGCGGAGATCAGGATCCGCGCCAACAGGTAGCCGAGCACCAGTTGCAGGAACCCCATGTTGCCGGTGAAGGCCAGGGCCGGCGTGCCGACGATCGTCAGCGTGCTGGTTTCGGCGGAAACGATGGAAAGCGCGATGGCCCACCACGGGGCCTCGCGGCCTCCCAGAAAATACTCGCGCAGGCCCTTCTCGCCACTGCGGAAGCGCGCGCCAAACCAGGTGATGCCGGCCAGGTAGGCGAGGATGACGGCCAGATCGAGAACATGCATGCGCGGGCGAACTCCAGGATAGCGTTGATTTGCTATGATTTGGGTTCGGAACCTGGCGGTCCGAAACGGAGTCGAATGTCTAGTGGCGTTCGGGCGGCAGAGCAAGGCTCCGGTGTTGGCCTTAGGCTCCGTTGCCGGGCCGCGGATCGGGTACCAAGATTGCGAAGCAGCGTTCAGGGGTTCATTATTCAAGACCAAATGGGAAACCATTCAGGAGGAACACGTGCATCATCTCTCATCTAAGATTCGCGGCGGGCTGGCGGCAGTGGCGCTGGTGGCCGCTCTGGCAGGCGGCTTCGCTAGGCCTGCCCGCGCCCAGGCGGCCGCGCCGGCGCCAAATGCCCCCGCTCAGAAAACCGTGAAGGACCAGGGCGAGTACGACATCTACAACGATGTCACGAAGGACATGCTGGCGAAGAACTTCGCCAAAATGATCACCGATCTCGACGCCTGGAAGCAAAAGTATCCGACATCGGATTTCAAGGATGACCGCTCGGCCTTGTACATCCAAGCCTATGCCGGAAGCGGACAATGGGCCAAAGTGTTGGATGAAGCAGGTCCTCTCTTGTCGAAGGATTTGAAAACCGTGCTGAACGATCCGAAGACCGGGCCTGCAGATCAGATGAGGGCTCTGTACACCGCAACCACGGCAATCGCCCAGGTGCCCAATCCGACCGCCGACGAGTTCGCCATCGCGACCAAAGCGGCGCAGCAGTTGATGGATTACGACACCAAACCGGCGGGCGCCAGTGACGCGGACTGGGCTGCCGCGCGGGCGCAGTTGCAAGCCGCCGCCAAGGGAGCGTTGCTCTACATGGCGATGAAGCCCGGCGCGGATGCCAAGCAGAAGAAGGACTGGGCCGCGGCGGAGGCGGCGTTCAAGACCGCCCTGACGCAGTATCCCGACAGCTCGCAGGTGGCCTACGAGTTGGGCGGCAGCGAGCTCGCCCAACAGGCCTCCAACCCGGCCAAGATTTCTCTGGGGCTGTATGAGATTGCGCGCGCCGTCAGCATCGATCCCGCCAAGAGCGATTTCACCGATCCCAAGGTGCGCGCCCAGGTGGAAGCCTACCTCAAGAACGTTTATGTGAAATACCACGGCGCAGACGATGGCCTCGATCAACTCAAACAACAAGCGCTTGCCGCGCCCGCCCCGCCGCCCGACTTCCACATCCTCAGCGCCACCGAGGTCATGAACGCCAAGCAGAAGGAATTTGCGGAGAAGTATCCGGATCTCGCCCTGTGGCTGAACATCAAAGCCCAACTCACGGACACAGGCGGCCAGTCGTATTTCGATACGCAGCTCAAGGACACCGCGGTGCCGAAGCTGAAAGGCACGCTGGTGGATGCCAAGCCGGCCTGCCGCTCAAAGGAGTTGCTGGTAGCCGTGCCACTGCCGGACGCCAAGCCGCCCTTCACCGCCGAAATCGCCCTGAAACTGGATGCGCCGCTCACCGGCAAGCCGGACGAGAACCTGGAACTGACCTGGACCGATGGCCAGCCGTCTGCGTTTACCAAGGACCCGTTCCTGCTGACGGTGGATGTGGAAAAGGCCAAGATCGTGGGCTTGAAGACGACCCCCTGCACCCCGCCCCCGGTGCATCATCCAGCGGCCAAGAAGAAGGCTTAACCAGGCAGGGCAGGCCATCTGCCTGCCCTGTTCCACCACCCCTCGAACCCTCGCATCGCAAGGAACGGAAGCTCGCTCGCCAACAGCGCTCTCCGGCCCGCCGTGTGATAGACTCTAGATTCTCAAAATCTGATTTTCGGAGAAAAAAGCCTTGAAGCTCGCTCCGGTTGATTACGTCATTCTGGCCACGTACTTTGCCATGGTGCTGGGCATCGGATGGATGCTCCGCAAGAAGGTTTCGACCAGCGGCGATTTTCTGCTCTCTGGCCGCGCCGTCCCGGTCTGGATTACCAGTCTGGCTTTCATTGCCGCCAACCTGGGCGCCCAGGAACTGATCGGCATGGCGGCCTCGGGCGCCAAGTACGGTATCATGACCGCGCATTTTTATTGGGTCGGCGCGATTCCGGCCATGGTTTTCATGGGCCTTTTCATGATGCCGTTCTATTACGGCAGCAAGGCGCGGTCGGTGCCGGAATACCTGAAGATGCGATTCGACGAAAAAACGCGCGGCTTCAACGCCTTCACGTTCGCCGTGATGACCATCTTCTCCTCGGGAATTTCGATGTATGTCATGGGGCTGCTGATGCACCTGGTGCTCGGCTGGAGCTTCAGCACCTCGGTGCTGGCCACGGCCGCCATCGTGCTGGCATACACCTATCTGGGCGGCCTGACCAGCGCCATCTACAACGAAGTGCTGCAATTCTTCCTGATCGTGGCCGGCTTCGCGCCGCTGGCCATCCTCTCCTGCGTCAAGGCCGGCGGATGGCATGGCATCGTTTCGCGGCTGCCCTCGAACATGACGCACTCCTGGACCCACATGGGCAGCGCCGCCGATAACCCGATGGGCGTGGAAGTCTTCGGAATGGTGGCTGGGCTTGGCTTCGTCCTCTCGTTCGGTTACTGGTGCACGAACTTCCTGGTGGTGCAGCGCGCCATGGCGGCCGATTCCATGTCGGCGGCCAGGCGAACGCCGCTGTTGGGCGCGATTCCGAAAATGTTTCTGCCGTTCGTCGTTATCCTGCCCGGCATCGCCGCCGTGGCGCTGGCGCAAATGAGCGCAGCCGGTGGCGCGCATCTCTACGACTTGCCGGTGAAACTCTCGGGCGGCGTTTGGGTGAAGGACTACGACCAGGTGCTCACCACGCTGATGGCCAAGTTCTACCCGGCCGGGATTCTGGGCGTCGGGCTCACCGGCCTGATGGCATCGTTCATGTCCGGCATGGCCGGCAACGTCACCGCCTTCAACACGGTTTTTACCTACGACATCTACCAGAGCTACATCCGCAAGGGCGCGCCGGATCGTCATTACCTCACGGTGGGCCGCATGACCACCATCGTGGGCGTGGCGCTCTCCATCGGCGCCGCTTACCTGGCGCAGTATTACAACAACATCATGGACCTGCTGCAGTTCGTCTTCGGCTTCGTCAATGCCCCGCTGTTCGCCACTTTCCTGCTCGGCATGTTCTGGAAGCGCGCCACCGCCAACGGCGCGTTCTTCGGATTGGTCACCGGGACCGTCGCCGCCGCGTTCACCTGGGGTCTCACGGTGGCCGAAGGCAAGGGCGGCGTGTTCGGTCAGGTGCACACATTTCCCTCCGTGATGGCGCAGAATTTCTGGATCGCCATCGTCGCCTTCACCAGTTGCTTCCTCGTCACCGTCCTTGTGAGTATGGTTACCCGGATGCGCAAGGAAAGTGAATTGGAGGGGCTGGTGTACGGGTTGACGAAGATTCCCCATGACGAGAACGCCAGGTGGTTCGAGCGTCCGGTTGTGTTGGCGGTTTTCGTTTTGGTTGTAGCCGTGATTCTGAACATTTGGTTTGCCTAATATGGACTTACGAGTGCCTTCGGGCTGGTTCTTCACTCTTTTGGGCGTCATTCTGGTCGTGATGGGCCTGATTGCGCCAGGATATCGACTTGCCGCGCTCACCGACGTCAACGTCAACTTATACAGCGGCATTGCGATGCTGGTTTTCGGCTTGTTTCTGCTGCTGATGGCCCGCCGGGCCGCGAGCAAGAGCCGATGATCGAGACTTATCGCCGGCTGTATGGCTCGGTTGACGGGCTGCGCGTGTTTCGTGCGCCGGGGCGCGTCAATCTGATCGGCGAGCACACCGACTACAATTTCGGATTCGTGCTGCCGGTGGCGCTCGATCTGGCCACCTTCGCCGCCACCGCGCCGGCCGCCGATGGCAAGCTGCGCCTGCACTCCATCGAGCGCCAGGAAACCCGCGAATTCGACGTGGCGGGCCTGGCCGAGCTTTCGCCCGCCCATCATTGGACCGACTACCCCATCGGCGTTGCCCGCGAAGTGGCGCGCCTGGGCTTTGCCATTCAACCCGCCAACATTCTGATCCATAGCACGGTGCCGGAAGGTTCCGGGCTCAGCTCTTCGGCGGCGCTCGAAGTTTCCTCGGCGCTGGCTTTCCTGGGCGGCCGCGAGTTGGCGCCGCTCGAACTGGCCAAGCTCTGCCAGCGGTCCGAGCGCGAATTTGTCGGCATACCCTGCGGCATCATGGATCAGTACATATCGGTTTTCGGGCGCGAACACTCCGCCGTCAAGATCGATTGCCGCAGCCTCGATCACCAACTGGTCGAACTGCCGGACGGCGTCACGTTCGTGGCCGTCAACACCATGGTCAAGCACGCATTGGCGGGCTCGGCTTATAAAGACCGGGTGGCCGAGTGCGCGGCGGCCGTCACCGCCATCCAACAGGAGTTCCCTTCCGTCAAGAGCCTGCGCGACGTGGCTAGCCAGGATCAGTTCGAATCAGTGGCCGGCTTGCTGCCCCCGGTGGTGGCACGCCGCGCCCGACACGTGGTGAGCGAGAACGAGCGGGTGGAGCGATTCGTCGCCTCGAGCGCCCGCGGCGAGCTCGAGACAATGGGAAAACTACTGGTAGCCTCGCACCGCAGTTTGCAATACGATTACGAGGTAAGCTGCGCCGAACTCGACTTCCTGGTAGACCACGCGCTGCCGATCGATGGCGTTTACGGCTCGCGCATGACCGGCGGTGGTTTCGGCGGCTGCACCGTGACCATGCTGCGGCCCGGCGCGGTGGAGGCTTTCGCCGCCTCGATCGCACGCTCTTACGAGCGGCGATTCCAGGTGACGCCCAGGATCTACCGCTGCAACCCCTCCGGCGGCGCTCGGGAAGTCACAAGTTCTGAGACGATTCCCGCGGTCGGGTGACTACAGAGTCAAAGTCATACAACGAGTGTCCTCCCGGCGGGCAGATTCAGTACCGTATTGGTCTGCCCGGCCCGGATGCCGTCCCGCCGTTTTTCTTTCGCTTTTGAGACCCAGCGCTACACTTGAGTGAAGATGCCGCGCTGGATGAACGCCGCCAATGGGTTGACTGCCCTGCGCTTGCTTTTGGCGCCGCCAATCGTGGCTGCGATGTGGACCGGACGGCACGGGCTGGCGCTGGCGCTGTTCATGATCGCGGCGGCAACCGACGTCCTCGACGGCGCTGCCGCCCGCCGCTTCGGCCAGGAGACTCCATTCGGCGCGTACCTGGATCCGATCGCCGACAAATGCCTGTTAAGCGCCATGTTTTTGGCCATGGCCGGCGCGGGCATGGTTCCGTGGTGGTTCGTCGCCATCGTCCTGGGACGCGATGTCTACCTCCTGCTGGCGGCGGCGATTCTCCTCCGCTTCACCCGCCGCCGCAAATTCCCCCCCAGCGTTTGGGGTAAAGCATGCACTTTTGTGCAGATTGTGACCGCCATCGCTGCGCTCACGGCCGGCATGTTAGGCCATTCGAATCCGTGGATTCCAGTGGCGGCGCTGATCCGCATCTCGGCCGTGTTTACGATTTGGAGCGGCGTGGAATACACCTGGCGCGGAATCGCCGTGGTGCGCGCGGATTGACGCCTGGGGTGCTCGGGAGTAGTCTAGAGAAAGAACGGGGTTTCGCTGATGACTCGCTACCTGCCAGCGCGCCATTATCTTTGGTTCGCAATAGCCGCGCTTGCGCTGGCGGGCTTTTCCACATGGCGGGCACTGGCTTGGGCCCCCAACTCCTGGCCCGGCATGGTGCTGGCCTTCCTGCCTGCCGTCCTGTTCGTTCTGACCGCTAGTCTTCTCCTGGTGCTGGCTTTTCGCCCGCCCATCGAAGTCCACGAGGGCTACCTGTCGATCGGCCGCCGCGCGATTCCCTGGATGGATATTCGCCGGTTGGACCGGACCGGTTGGGTTTCGCCGCTGGTGGTGCGAATTACGCTGTTCGACGATTCGCGCCAGGTGTTGCTATACCCGGGCGATTTGGATGCCTGCAACGCCCTGCTGCGCCATTTGCGCCGCTCCTCCCGGGATGCGCTGATCGATGGCGTTCCCTACCGGCAATATTGGGGAGAGGTGCTGGCGCCGGTGGCCGAAGCGACCCAGGCGTTGCCGCCGCGCTATCGCATCCTGCGGGCCGAGGACGAAGCTGAGGTCGAACGCCTTTACCAGCGGCTGAAGACAGTCGGCAATCTGGACCAGAAGAATTCCGCGGACGAAAAGTAGCCGATGGCCCGCCGCCGGATGGTTGCGCTGCGCCTCGGCGTGGGGTTGCTCCTGCTTGTGCTGGCCGTTTTGCTCACCCGCAATCTGTGGCTCGGCGCGCTGGGCCACGCCCTGGTTGAGGACGACGGGCCGGCGAAAGCCGATGCGGTGGTCGTGCTGGGCGGCGACCAATGGGGCATGCGCCTCGAAACGGCCGCCCGCCTGGTGCGCTTGGGCTTCGCTCCAGTGGTGTTGATCAGCGGCGCACCCGCGGCATACGGTGCGAACGAAGCGGACCTCGCCATTCCGTACATCGTCCGCCAGGGTTACCCCGCAGAGTGGTTCGTCGCCTTGCGCAATCAAGCCATGTCCACCCGCGAGGAGTGCTTCCTGCTGTTGCCCGAATTGCGCCGGCGAGGGGTGCGCAGCGTGATTCTGGTTACCAGCGACTTTCACACCGCACGCGCCGCGCGGATTTTCCGCGCCGCCGAACGTGCGCTTGGCTGCCGCCTGGAGATGCGCGTGGTGCCCGCGCCGGACCGCTATTTTCATGCCGGTTCCTGGTGGCGGAACCGCGAAGGCCGCAAGACCGCGCTGAACGAATGGGAAAAAACCATCGCCAATGCGGTGGGCATCTAGGCCCAATAAATTCAATTACTTGCGAGCTTGCATGAATTTTCTGTAAGGAAACCCACGGCAACCGTTCCGAGCCAGGGGCATCTAATCCATATGGGAACTGACCCGCGTACCAAAGAGTATCTTCTGCTGAGCGATTTCGATCAGACCCTGAGTTTCAATGACTCTGGGATAGCGCTCAGCGAACTGATTGGCGTAACGGGGTTCCGCGAACGAATCCAAGGGCTGTCGAACATCCATATGGTGCAGCAGGGCGGCGAACTGGCCTACCTGTTGCTCCACGATCCGGAGTACCGCCGGGTGCGGCGCGAGCACCTGGTGGAAGTCGGCAAACGCATTCGTCTGAAACAGAATATCGGCCTTTTGTTTGAATTACTGCAGGACATCGAAGGCCACCGGTTTTCCTTTTACGTGGTTTCGGCCGCGCCGGAAGAAGTGATCCAATCCGCGCTCGAGGGCATCATTCCGGCCGACCACATTCACGGCACCCGCTTCCGCTATGACGAGGAGACGGGCGAGATTCGATCCATCGACAGCGTGCCCGCCGGCTACGGGAAAGTCGCCGTGCTCGACCGGCTGCGGGAGAGGCTGAACATCGGCCGGGAACGGGTGGTCTACGTGGGCGACGGCATCTCCGACGTCCATGTCATGTTGCACGTGAGCCGGATGGATGGCCTGACCATCGCCGTGTCGGAGAACAAGTATCTCACTCAGATCGCGCGCCGGACCATTTTGAGCGATAACGCGATCAGCGTGCTGGTGCCCATTTTGGAGGACATCGTCGGTTGGGACAGCTCGCGCATTCATGCGTTCTTCGAAGGCCACGGATTTGTGCTGCGGGAATGGGAGAAGGTCCGTACCGACCTGCTCACCATCAGCAGCGCCGTGCCGCCGGCAGCAGCCATGGCGGCGGGCGCGTGAGCGGGCAGGCGCCCCGGTTTTCGGGTCCGATGCGGATTCCGCCTGCCAACTGTCGCGGCGGTGGTAGCGCCGACGATCGGTTTTTGTCGTCGGTGAAATAGGTAGGCCAGACGATCGGTTTTTGTCGTCTGTCAAAGTGTGCCAGCATGACAGGCCACGCAAGGCGATGGCCTGTCCTACCCAGTTGTTATCCTGAGGCTGTGACGCCTCGCTTCCGCTTCGAAGAAATCGTCGACTCCGGCCCGGAGAATTACGACATCAGCACCCGTGCGCCCGGCCCGGCTGGTGCGCTGCCCTTCACCGAAGAGATGCTGCGCCGGCGCGCTTCCGGCGACCTGTTCGGATGGACGCAGGATGCCGGCATGGGGTGGGACCCGGCCCGGCTCGGCGGCGCCGAGGTGCTGTTGCTTTCCACCCACGGCGGCATTCGCGCCTCCGATGGCACGCCTATCGCGCTGGGCTATCACACCGGCCATTGGGAAGTGGGCCTGCTGATGCAGGCCGCGGCCGAAGAGTTGAAAGCGGCGGGCGCGGTGCCATTCGCCGGCTATTGCACCGACCCCTGCGATGGCCGCACGCAAGGGACCACCGGCATGTTCGATTCGCTGCCGTACCGTAACGACGCCGCCATCGTATTCCGCCGCCTCATCCGCTCCCTGCCGACCCGCCGCGCCGTGATCGGCTTCGCGACCTGCGACAAGGGCCTGCCGGCCATGATGATGGCGCTCGCCGGCACGCGCGATCTACCCGCCGTGCTGGTGCCCGGAGGCGTCACCCTGCTGGCCGCCGCCGGCGAGGATGCGGCCCGCGTGCAGACCATCGGCGTGCGCTTCGCTCACGGCCAGATCACGCTCGAAGAAGCCGCCCGCGCCGGATGTAGCGCCTGCGCTTCGCCCGGCGGCGGCTGCCAGTTCCTGGGCACGGCCGCCACATCGCAGGTGGTCGGCGAAGCGCTTGGCATGTCGCTCACGCACAGCGCGCTGGCGCCCTCCGGCCACGCGATCTGGCTCGACATGGCGCGCCGCTCCGCGCGCGCGGCGCTGGAACTCGAAGCGCGCGGCATCCCGATCCGCGACATCGTCACCGAAGCCGCGCTGCGCAACGCCATGGTGACGCACGCGGCCTTCGGCGGTTCCACCAACCTCATCCTGCACCTGGCCGCCATCGCCCACGCAGCCGGCCTCGGCCGCCTCACCGCCGCCGATTGGGCCCAAGTCAACCGCCGCGTGCCGCGCCTGGTGGACGCGCTGCCCAACGGCCCACGCAACTTCGCCACCATCCAGGTCTTCCTGGCCGGCGGCGTGCCCGAGGTGATGCTCCACTTGCGCCGCGCCGGCCTGCTGGACGAGGGTGCCCTCACCGTCAGCGGGGAAACTCTCGGCCGCATGCTCGACTGGTGGGAGAATTCCGCGCGCCGCGCGCGCCTGCGCCAGTTGCTCCAGGAGCGCGACGGTATCGATCCCGACGACGTCATCATGGACCCGGATTCAGCCGCGCGCCGCGGCCTGACTTCCACCGTCTGCTTCCCCCACGGCAATCTGGCGCCGGAAGGCGCGGTGATCAAGAGCACCGCCATCGACCCTGCCGTCCTCGATGCCGACGCCGTTTACCGCATGCGCGGCCCGGCGCGCGTGTTCACCTCCGAGCCAGCCGCCATCGCCGCCATCAAGAGCGGCGGCATCCAGGCCGGCGATGTCGTCGTCCTCATGGGCCGCGGTCCCAAGGGCGCGGGCATGGAGGAGACCTACCAGTTGACCTCAGCGCTCAAGTATCTGGATTTCGGCAAGCACGTGGCCGTGGTCACCGATGCGCGTTTCAGCGGCGTCTCCACCGGCGCTTGCATCGGCCACGTTTCGCCCGAGGCACTGGCAGGCGGCCCGCTCGGCAAGGTGCGCGACGGCGATATCATCGAAATCGTCATTGACCGCAACCGGCTGGAGGGCCAGGTCAACCTGGTCGGTCCGGGCGGCGTGGAAGACGGATCCCGAATGCTAGAGGAACGCGAGCCACGGCCCGGCCTCGCGCCCGATCCCAACCTGCCCGATGACACGCGCCTGTGGGCCGCCCTGCAGGACGCGAGCGGGGGCGCCTGGGCCGGCGCGGTCTACGACGTGGACCGCATTCTGCGCGTGCTCGAAGCCGGCCGGCGCGCGCTCGGGGAACGCTGAAACCGGCTCCGTCTCCTATTGATTGACCAAAAGCCGTTCGGTCATGCCGCTGTGCGGCATGACCACACATTCCGCCCGATGCGTCATCGCCCAGACCGCTAACTCTGTCCGGTTACTTACGTCGAGCTTTCGGAAGATCCGGTTCAAATATTCCTTGACGGTTCCTTCCGAAAGATGTAGCTGATAGGCGATTTCCTTGTTCGGCTTGGCTTGCCGCACCAGATCCACTACCTGTCTTTCTCGAAAACTGAGGTCGTGGCTGAGGGGCCGGTGCTCTCCTGCTGGCCTTCGACAAGCCTGGCAGACCCGCTCCGAGCCACCGCTTCTGAAATCCGTCCCGCAGCGAGGGCAATTTCGCAGGGCCGGAATGTGCTGGTATTCCTGAGTTAACATATTGCTCTCCTGTCCCAAATCGTCGACCGCAGAAACAGGCTGATCGGTCCGTAGGGATTTAATACAGCTATTTGTAGTGTTATCTAAGCAACCTGAGGGCCACGGTTTTGCCGAATGAAAACAAAAGGTTCCCTCCATTTGAGATCGGCAAGAGCTGCACTTTACACAGTCGAGATTACCAACAGTGTCGTTTCGCACAGGTCTAACCAGCCCGCCATCACACCCATTTAGTTCAATCGCCACGAACCTGCCTGGAAGAACAACTGGCCGAGAAGATCGTCCGCTATTTCGCCCGCTTCACCGCGGCCACCAGGAATGGATACGGATCAATCGCGTTCCCCTTCCACCACAGCCTTTCCGGCCCCAACTCGGTGATCGCAAAATGCAAGTGCGGCGAGCGCGGATCCGCATTTCCCGTCGATCCCACAAAACCGATGACCTCCCCGCGCTCGACCCGCATTCCCTCACGCAACCCCTCCGCGTACCCGTCCAAGTGCGCGTAGTAGTAACAATACACTCCCATTTCGTCGAACTGGTATATCGTGTTACCGCCCGGTTTGCTGAGGAACAGTTTGCGGACGGTTCCGGATACCGCCGCGCGCACTGGTGTTCCTCTCGGCTCCATTATGTCGATCGCCTCATGCTTATGTCCGTCGTGAACTTCTTCGAACGTATCGCGCAAATTCATCAGAGCGAGTCCGCGGATGGGCGGAGACATATCGAGAATGGAAGAGGTCGCGCCAACGGCGAGCAACATTGGCAACAGCCCGGCAATGCAAACCCAGCGCCTCACGCTACTCCTCTAGGACGACCGGCGTGCCCCGGCGAACCATGTGCGACAGCTCATCCACGTCCCAGTTCGTCAGCCGGATACACCCGTCCGACACGCCGTGCCCGATATTCCCCGGATCCGGCGTCCCATGGATTCCATAGTCCACTTTTGAAAGGCCGATCCATGCAACGCCGACGGGACTGTTTGGGCCCGGCGCGAGTTCCGCTTTCGCGAGTTTCTGGTCCACATTCCATAGGAGCTTCGGGTCCCAGTTGAACCACGGGTAGTGCACAATGCCGACGATGGTAAAATGGCCGATCGGCAGCGGATCGTGCGAGTCCCCAATGGTGGCGGGATACTGCGCCAGTTCCTTGTCGCCCGCGCCGTACACGATGACGGTGCGTTTGGACTTCGACACCACCACGCGTAACGCCAGGCGCACCGCGGTGCGCCGCACATTCGGTACGGTGATCCGCTCCCCGGCCGTGTCCAGTTTCTTGCCGGGGTTCAACTCGGCCAGCAGTTTCGGCGAGATATGGAACCGCTCTCCTAGTTCCTCTTGCGGCGTCTCGAAGCCAAGCCACTTCAACTTCGCCTTTTCCTGGACCTCGGCCGGGAGTGGCAGGAACGGGCCTTTCTCATCCGCTTGGGTAATCGTGTACGTCAACAGAAGAGAGCCGGTGTCGCGATCGAGCAGGCTCCACATCCCGGTATCGATTGTGCCAGTCGGCTTCAGACCGTGGTCTTCCTGATATCCCTTGATCGCAACTCCGAAATCGTCGCCGTAGATACCGTCAATCTCGCCCGGCGAGAACCTGGCACGGTCCAGAAGAATCTGCGCCCGCGTCACCCTTGGCCCCGTCGCTCCCGGCCCCACCGCGCCGGTCTTCGTTGAGTCCTCTATTTCGCTCCCGGCAGTACTCCTGGCAACTGGCGTAGCAGCCAGCTTTTGCGCCGGTCCGGCTGCACCTGCGCCAGCCAGAGCCAGAATTGAGACAGTCGCCGCTAGTCGATAAGTTAGGCGCACGCCGAACAGTGGGCACTTTGCGAGCCGTTCCTTGGCGGTTGCCGCTTTCGCTCTTCCTGGACGCCTTTGAACCGTCTAACGCAATCAGAACGGCGGGCGAGAACATCACGCGCCTTCGCGTGGTCGGCGTTGTGCGACGTACGGCTGACGATGTGGAGCGGTTTCTCTGCGATGTGATCGATGACGACGGGGGCAGCACTTCTTGCCTGACGGACGGCAGGATTTGCACATTACACATTTACCTTTGGCCCCGAAGGGCTTCCATGCCGCCGCCGGCCGTATGCTCGGTGTAGCATACGGCCGCCATACGGTAGCCGTCTAGACCCGGCCGGCAACACCGCGTAGAATCATGGAGTACATTTATGCCGCAACCACAGAACTCAATCCGGCTTTTCGCGACGGTGCTGCTGACAGGCGCACTGCTCGCTCCTATCGGACTGGCCCAGAATGCGCCCCCGCCCGCCGCGCCGCCTCCGCCTCCGCGCGCTATGGGGCCGCAGGGCCCGGTTGTGATTTCGCCGGAAGTCACGCCGGACCGGCACATCGTCTTCCGAATCATGGCCTCGCAGGCGAAGAACGTCACACTGTCTGCCGGCGACATGGCTGGCCTCGAAAACTCGGCCGCGACGTTCACCAAAGGCGACAACGGCGTTTGGGAGGCGACGATCGGGCCTATCGATCCGGGCGCGTACCGGTACACCTTCCTGGTGGACGGCGCGAGGGTGATGGACCCCGACAGCCCTGCGGTGAGCGAGTCGAACACTAACTCGTGGAGCCTGGTGTATGTTCCCGGCGCCGATTTCATGGACGCGCAGCAGGTGCCTCACGGCGCCGTGGCATCGGTTACCTACTACTCCACCGCGCTGGGCAGGAACCGGCGGATGCACATTTACACGCCGCCTGGTTATGAGAATGGCACGGACAAGTATCCGGTGTTCTACCTGCTGCATGGCGCGATGGATTGTGACGACTCCTGGACGTCGGTAGGCCGGGCCGGGTTCATCATGGACAACCTGATCGCGGGGCACAAGGCAAAGCCGATGGTCATCGTGATGCCTGCCGGCCACACGTCGGCGGCGTTCAACATGCCGCGCGCCGGGGACCCTGCGCCTCGCGATGAGTTCGCCGCGGATTTCGTGACCGACATCATGCCGTACGTGGAAACGCATTACCGGGTACTGACGGACCGCGCTCACCGGGCCATGGCCGGACTCTCGATGGGCGGTGGACAGACACTGAATATCGGCATCTCCCACCTGGACCGGTTCGCGTACCTGGGCGTGTTCAGCTCGGGCGTGTTCACCATGCGGCGGCCCGACCCTGGATCGCCGGCGCCCGCGCCGGGCCCCTCGCCCGAATGGATCGAACAACACGCAGCGATGCTGGACGATGCCTCTCTCAAGCCTGGCCTGAAGCTGCTGTGGTTCAGCACGGGGTCGAAGGATTTCCTGATTTCCACGACGAGAGCGACCGTGGACGCTTTGCAGAAGCACGGTTTTTCGCCTGTATTCCAGGAAAGCCCGGGCGCTCATACGTGGATCAACTGGCGGAACTACCTGGAGCAATTCGCTCCTCTGCTGTTTCAGTAAGGCGGTTTACCAGAAGTGGGTGGCGACAATTCGGGGCATAGCGTCACTGCCCTGGATGATTCTGGTGGCCAGCACGATCTGGAAGTTCCGGTGTTCCCAATTGGCCGGGGCCCGGCTGGCGAGAGCCTCGGTCAGGCGGTTGTCGGTGACAAATTCACCAGCCGCCAGAGTGCCAATGCCAGTGATCCCAGCGATGGCCACCACCAGTCTGCCCGTGTTCGGATCGAAGAACCTGGAAATGACTGCGTAGTCTTCGCCATTGTCCGGACCACCCGCGGCCCAGTGCACTGACCAATCCCTGCGGTTGGGGTTCCGATTGTCCCTGATCCACTGCGTTGCGGTGGCCTTTTCGAAAACCAGAACGAAGCGAAGGCGGTTGGTCAGCCTCACGGTCCAAGCGTTATTGAATCCTCCGATTAGGACGACCGGACCTTGCTTCATATCCGCCAGATCCAAATGGCTCTGGTCGCTAAACCGGTACAACCGGCCCTTTGCCTGGAGCAGCCCGGTGATGCGCGCGAGCGTGATGGCGTCGCCGTATCCGATGGCGCCGATCCTCCGGGCGGACGCGTCGTTGGATTCCAGGGAGCCTCGCTGGGCGGTGCCATCCGGCGAATTGAAGCTGGATACCAGAACCGGGGGAGCGAGGCATATGGAAACGGGGTCGTTGGAGCTGAAGACAGGCGACCAGAATCGATCCAGCGCACTTCTGCTCTGCCACGGCTTCTGCCACAGCATGACGGCCGCAAGCGCCGCCAGACATACGATTCCGCCGAGAAACCATCGTGATCGCAGGGGAACGCGAGCCCGCGACGGCGCAACCGGCGCGGCCACCGGAGCCACTGGTTCGGGCGCGGGCATGGCAGCCGGGAAATGGAACTCCGCAACGTAGGAACCGGAGGGGAGCTCGATTCGGAGCTCACCCTGATGCTCGGGAAGGTGATAATACTGGGCGATCCGCTTGCGAACCTCGCCCGCGGTATACCGAACGATGGGGTCGAGGTTGGTGTCGTAATCCGGCTCGCGCCCGAACACCTGCACGCCGAGTAGACGTTCCTTCAATGGGTCCGTTTGATCCTGGAGTGCGGACTCCACGACGAAGCGGAACAGCGGAGGATATCGCTTGCTGTTGCGGAACAGCGAATGCGACAGCATCCGCAGCATCTGTTCGCGCACCGCAGCCTGCTCGGAGTTGGTGTAGCGGTGCGAGCCGTTGGCCGGAACCGGGGTGGGCTCGCCATGTTTTTCGATCAGCATCCAGGGCGCCTGGGACGCGCCAGCGCAGCGCGTTCAGTGAGCCCCATACTATCACCGGGCTAAGGCGCCTGTATGATCGCCGTGCATACGTCCGGACCTGCACTCGCAAGCGGCTGATGCTGCATCAGTTGCAAGCTCCTCCCCGTGCATACCGTAGACCACTAGAAGCGGCCTGCCCGCCCGCCGTACACTTGGTCGACATGGTCTGGCAGATATGTGTGTTACGGTACCCGATGAGTGAGAAGGAGTGATTTCTTGAACCGCAAATCCAAACGAATTGGAGCGCGCCAAGCGCTGATTTGCACGCTGAGCGCCCTGATGACGGTGGTGGCGTCTGGCCAGACCCCGTCCGCCGTGCTCCCGGACGACAAAGCGGTGGAGAAGCGCGTGAACGCGTTGCTCGATCGGATGACGCTCGAGGAGAAGATCGGCCAACTCAGCCAGCTCTTCTTATTCGGCCCATCCAAGCAGGTGGACGACGCACTGGCGAAAGGTCAGCTCGGGTCGCTGCTGTTCGTCACCGATCCGGCCCGCATCAATAGCCTGCAGCGGATTGCGGTGGAGAAATCGCGCTTGCACATTCCGCTGATCTTCGGCTTCGATGTGATCCACGGATTCCGCACCATCTTCCCCGTACCCATCGCCATGGCTGCTTCGTGGGATCCGTCGATGGTTTCCGCGGCGCAGGCAATCGCCGCGAAGGAAGCGAGTTCGGTTGGCATCAACTGGACGTTTGCTCCCATGGTCGACATTGCGCGCGACCCGCGTTGGGGACGGATTGTGGAGGGCGCCGGCGAGGACCCCTGGCTCGGATCCGCCATGGCCGCCGCCCAGGTGCGCGGGTTTCAGGGCGAATATATCGGCTCGCCGGACCACGTCCTCGCGTGCATGAAACACTTTGCCGGCTACGGAGCGGCCGAAGGCGGCCGGGACTATGACGCATCCAATATCTCCGAGACGCTGCTCTGGAATGTCTACCTGCGGCCTTTCCACGCGGCTGTCGAGGCCGGCGTCGGCTCGGCCATGAGTGCATACATGGATTTGAACGATGTCCCGGCCACCGGTAATCGCTGGCTGTTGCACGACGTTCTCCGAGGGGATTGGCGGTTCCAGGGATTCGTTGTCAGTGACGCCAACGCCGTAAAGAGCCTCGTGGTTCACGGCTTTGCCAAGGATCTGCCCGATGCCGCCGTGCTGGCGCTCGATGCCGGCGTGGATATGGAGATGGCAATCGGCACCACGGCCTACTCCCAGAATCTTGCAGCCGCGATCAGTTCCGGCAAGGTCACGGTTCAGCAGATCGAAGAGGCCGACCGCGCCGTCCTCGGGATGAAGGTTCGCCTCGGCCTGTTCGAGCACCCCTATGTAGATGAGGCGCGCGCGGCGCGAGCGCTCGCAACCCCGGAACATCGAACCGCCGCGCGGGTTGCGGCTGAGCGGAGCGCCGTCCTGCTCCGCAATGAAGGCAGACTCCTGCCGCTCGGAAAAACGGCTTACGCCAAAATCGCCGTGGTGGGCCCACTGGCCGATTCGCAGGTAGATACCCTAGGCTCCTGGGCGTTTAATGAGGATCTCACGGAGACCGTCACCGTTCTCGCCGGTTTGCGCAACAAGGCCGGCTCTCAAGCTCAACTCACCTTCGCCCCCGGAGTTGAAATCAGCCGCAAGTTCCCCTCGCCGTTCGCCCAGCTTTCTCGCTCAAAGCCGCCGGCGCCCTGGACGCCCGAACAGGCGAAGGATGAGCTGAGGAAAGCTGTGGACCTAGCCGGCTCTTCCGACTTGACCATTCTCGTTCTTGGAGAAACACAGCAGATGAGTGGCGAGTCGGCGTCTCGTGAATCTCTCGCGCTCCCTGGCAATGAAGAGCAATTGCTGGAAGCGGTAGCCGCCACCGGCAAGCCTGTGGTGCTGGTTCTGCTGAACGGGCGTCCGCTGGATATTCGGTGGGCCGCCCAACACATTCCGGCGATTCTGGAAGCGTGGTATCCGGGCACACAGGGCGGGAATGCCATCGCCAATCTGCTCTTCGGCGACGCCGTTCCTGGAGGAAAACTGCCGGTGACCTGGCCGCGCGATTCGGGCCAGGTGCCAATTTACTATGCGCATAACACCACCCAGGGCCCCGAAAGTCAGGGCAAGCGTTACTGGGACGAAGAGAGCACGCCGCTGTATCCGTTCGGCTATGGCCTCAGTTACACCACGTTCACTTTCTCGAACCTGCACGTGAGCCAGCCGCAGTTCAGAATCGGTCAGACAGCGGAAGTCACGGCCGATGTCGAGAACACCGGCCCATCTACTGCCGATGAGGTGCCGCAGATTTACATTCATCAGCAGTACGGCAGCACTTCCCGGCCGGTCCGCGAGCTGAAGGGATTCGAGCGCATCACCCTCGCCGCGCATGAGAAAAAGACCGTCCACTTCAGCCTAGGGAGCAAAGAACTGAGTTACTGGAGTGCGGCAAAGAAGGCGTGGGTTGAGGAGCCAGCCCGGTTCGATGTATGGGTGGGCGCCGACTCGCAGGCAACCCTCCACGGGAGCTTTACGATTACGCAGTGATTCAACAAACGGAGCTAATCGGAAAGGTTGAGCATGAAAAGGCTTTTGATGATCGCGGCCGCTTTGGCGCCTTGCGCGATGGCAGCGGACATTGTGAAGATTGACAGCGGCACGCTGGAAGGGACCGTTAACGCGGACTCGTCTGTCCGCATCTTCCGCGGCGTGCCCTTTGCAGCCCCGCCCGTGGGGAAGCTACGCTGGCAGCCGCCGCAGGCGGTTCAGCCTTGGAGCGGGGCGCGCAACGCCGATCAATTCGGCGCTCACTGCGTTCAGGGCAAGGTCTTCGGCGATATCAATTCCCGGGGCAAGGAGATGAGCGAAGATTGCCTGTATCTGACGGTTTGGGCCCCCACTAAACCGGCGGCGAAGAGTCTGCCCGTGTATGTCTGGTTTTACGGCGGCGGCTTCGCGGCAGGCTCCGGCGACGAGCCCCGATATGACGGTGAGAGCTTCGCCAGGCGGGACATCGTCGTCGTCAATGTGAATTACCGGCTGGGCGTCTTCGGCTTCTTCGCCTGCCCCGAACTCTCCAGGGAATCCGAACACAAGGCCTCGGGCAACTATGGGCTGCTCGATCAAGTGGCGGCGCTCGAATGGGTCCGGAAGAACATCGCGGCATTCGGCGGCGATTCGCACAGAGTGACGATTGGCGGCGAGTCGGCCGGATCTCTGTCGGTAAGCGCGTTGATGGCCTCGCCACTCTCGCGCGATTTGTTCCAGCAGGCAGTGGGCGAGAGCGGAGCGTTCTTCGGATCGGTGGGCGGCCGGGGATCGAATTCGCTCACCGAAAGCGAGAAGCAGGGAGCGGCGTTTGCGGCATCCATCGGCGCAACGTCCCTCGCGGAGCTGCGGGCGAAGTCCGCCGACGACCTGCTCAGCGCGGCTATGAAGAAGAACAACGGAATGGCATTCTGGCCTAACGTGGACGGGTACTTTCTGCCATCCGACGTTCAGTCCATCTTTGCCGCCGGGAAACAAAGCCAGGTCTCGCTGCTGGCGGGTTGGAACGCGGATGAGATCCGCATGTCGGTGACGATGGCAAAAGAGAAACCGACTGCGAAGACTTTCCCCGAGCGCTTGCGCCAGCAGTTCAAAGACAATGCCGATGGCGCCCTGAAGGTCTATCCGGCCTCGACCGACGAAGAGGCGGTGAAGTCGGCCGGCGATTTCGCGAGCGATAACTTCATCGTGTTCGGGACATGGAAATGGATCGAAATGCAGACCAAGACCGGCAAACCAGTGTACCGCTTCCAATTCGACCGCGCCGTGCCCGTTCCTGAAGCGATGAAGAGCACAGGACTGAAGACCTTCGGGGCGGCACACGCCACCGAACTCGAGTACGTATTCGAAATGCTCCAGTCAAAAAAGGCGGACTGGCAGCCCGAAGACCAGAAGGTTGCTGAAACGATGAACGCATACTGGGCGAATTTCATTAGAACCGGCGATCCGAACGGCCCGGGTCTGGCCAAATGGCCGAATTTCGCGAAGATGCGCGAGGTGATGCACATAGATACTCAGAGCAAGGCGCTTCCCGAAGAGCATCGCGACCGGTACGAATTCCTGGACTCCGTTCAGGCGGCCGCTGGTTCAATGTGAACTAAGTCTTCAGGCACCGGCGTCGCGGCGGCAGCCCACAGCTCAACGAGACAATGAGCCTCCCGGCACACCGGCGGGCTCTGTATGAACCCCTAAGGTCAGGGATCTCCCGCGCCATCGTTCACCGGGTCTGGCAGCAGCACGATGCGCCGCCGCGTCGCGTGGAGCGTTTCAATCTCTCCAACGATCCCCATTTCGAAAAGGAGGCGCGGGATGTCATAGGACTTGTACTTGAACCCGCCCGACCGTGCGCTGGTATTGTGTGTGGACGAGAAGAGCCAGATTCAAGCCCTGGATCGCACCGCCGATTCTGCCATTACGGCCCGGCTTGCCGAGACGCCAGACATACCACTATAAGCGCCAGGGCACGACCACCCGGTTCGCCACGTTCAACATTCCGAATGGCAGGGTCATCGCCACTTGTCAGCCTCGCCATCGCAGCCGGGAGTTTGTGGGATTCCTGGATTCAAATCGAAAAACCGCTTCCGGCCGATCAAGAAGTGCATCTCATTATGGACACCTACTGCACCCACAAAAGTGCCGAGGTGCAGCGCTGGCTGAAGCCGAAGAGGCGGAACCGATTCTACTTCCATTTCACCCCCACCAGCAGCTCCTGGCTGAACCGGGTCGAACGGTTCTTTGCACTGATCACCGGACGAACGATTCGCCTCGCAACATTCCACGGCAGGGAAGAGTTGGAGAGGGCCGTAGCGACACCGTTTCATCCAGGTGTTCGTGGATCGTGACCGTAAGGCCCGCCAGAGTATGGCGGAATCGTGTCTTGTCGATTTGCCACAACCGGTCCCGGATGGCCACCGTGTAGTCCTGGTCCACCGCTCGCTCCGTCTGCACGGTGAAAATCCAATTCAGGTCGCTCCTCCCTGTCCGCCGAAATGCCGTGCCTTTCCCCGCCGCCGGAACGTTGAACTTCGCGTTGAACTCCGCGATATACCGCTCCCACAGAAAGCCGTTGGCGCCTTCCACGGTAGTGGTTCCTGCCAGCCGGAGTTCCTGCGGCAAGCGTCCTTGCCAGGTTCCAAAGCTGCGCTCCGACCGGCCGCGCGCTTGCGGCGAGTAGCCCGCAATCATGTGCACCCCAAGTTCCTTCATCGCCCGCCCAACCCGCGTCAGGCGGTGCTTATACACCTTTTTCCCTTCTTTCACCGTCACAAGAAAGCGGTTCCCCCGGTCGCTGTACAAGGCGCAAAATATGCGCCTCGTTTCGATCACCTCGCGCAAGCCGGCCATCACCGTTCGCGTCGATTCCTCCTCCACCAACTGTGCGTAGTAGATCTCACTGGTGGCGTCATCCAGAATCACGATCAGGTCATACCACCGCCCGTCGTTCAGCCAGCGATGCTTGCTTCCATCGATGTGCAGCAGCATCCGCGGCATCGGCCGCCGCGGCCTTGCGCCGATGCGGCCCACGCTTGTGCCGCCGCTTGGCCACCAGGCCGGCTCCTTGCAACGCTTTCTGCATCCAGGTGTAGCTCAACTGGATCGCGTGCTCGTCCCGCAGTTTCTCGTGGAAGTGCCGGATGTTCAGGTCGTAGTACGTTTCCTTGTAAAGCCCGAGCACCTTTTCTACCGTCGCCAGCGGAATGCGCTGCGCGCTTGGCTTTCTCTTGCGCCAATCCGCCAGCCCGGCGTAGCCGCCCTTTTCCAGCGGCTCCATCTCGGCGGCTGAGTACTGCTGGGTTTCATCCACCACCCAGCATCACCTGCCGCCGTGCCAAGCGGACAGATCACTGGTGAATTGGACCGGACAACTCACATACTAGCGACAGCGTTGAGCTTGGCGGGCGGGTTTGCGGCCAAAGGTGGTAGATCGTCGCGGCAGGTTTGGCTTTTCCCTTTAACGAAACATACAGGAAGCTGGTACCGATTTCGATGAGCACGGCAGTGACGACCGCAGCGGCGGGCTCGACCGCCGTTCGGGCGAAAACGCCGTTCGGGCCCTCAGTCAAGCCCGTGCCAGGTCAGGTTCGCGCCTGATCGAGTTGGTCCGGTTTTGGAGTCTCAGGATCGCGTGGCCAGGACCGTGACCCAAAATGGCCCCTCGGAGCACTGGCAAGCGAGCCGCTCGCGAACCTCAGCCCCGCATACCCGCAAGCAGTAGTCGCTTCCATCCACCACCGAGGGCATGGAAAGCCGGATACCCCGCGTCAACACACACTTCATGTTGCCGCCGATCATGTTGACCAATTCGCCGAGCACATCGCGCACGACGTCATCCACAGTGTCGGACGGGTCCAGGGAAAGGAAGCGGCCCGCGAACTGGCAGGCCTGCCGCCGGTCGCACTCCAGCAGGATCGCTCCGTTCCAATCTCCCGCCATGTGGACCGCAGCAGTCAGGCGCTCCCCGTTAGGAAACCAGGGCGTCCCGCACTCACCAACTTCCAGGCCCAGCATGGTTGCGAATACGGACTCGACGATCTGCGCCAGTTCGCTCGGCAGTATCTCCGCGCTCGATTCGGTTAATCCAAGTGTCTTCTCAGCGGGCGACATAGACGATCGCTCCTCCCACGGTCTGCCTTCCAAACCACTCCTCAACGCCGAACGCCGTCTCGGCGCCGCCCAACAGCAGCCAGCCGCCTCGAAACAGAGTGTCGTGGAGTTCCGTCAATATGTTCTTTTTGGTTTCAGTGTCGAAGTAGATCATGACGTTGCGGCAGAACACCAGGTCGAAAGGCCCGAGAGCGCGCATGCTCTTACGCAGGTCAATCGTCTCGAAACGGGCCATCCGGCGCACCGGCTCGCTCAACTGCCACTCGACTCCGGAACGGCGGAAGTGCTTGACCAGGAGGGCCGCCGGCAAACCCCGGTTCACCTCAATTTGCTGGTACCTGCCGGACCGGGCACGCTCCAAGACCTGCGAGGAAAAGTCAGTGCCCAAAATCTCGATGTTCCAGTCACTGAAACCCTCCTGTAGGAGCAGCATCGCCAGGCTGTAAGCTTCCTGCCCGGTCGATGCCGCGGCCGACCAGAACCGCAACTTCTTCATATCCCGCCGGTCTTCCTTCAACCGGGGCAGCAGGACAGTCCGGATGGCCTCATAATGGGCGGGATCGCGAAAGAAGTAGGTTTCGTTGGTCGTCATGGCCTCAACGACTTGGCGGCCGACCTCTGTTTCGCGCGTGGCCTGGAGGAGAGCGCACAAGTCGTTGATAGAGCCGAGGCCAAGTTGCCTGACGAGCGGCGTGAGGCGGCTTTCGAACAAGTAGTGCTTGTCATCTTCGAGCACGATGCCCGCTTGGGAATAGACATGCTGCTGGAGGAACCGGTAGTTCTCCGAGTCGATCTCCGAGACTGAAGCTTGGCTTTGCATGCAGTTCCCCTTAACTTCGGCCCGCCATCCGCAGGATCTCCGGCACGACTTGATCGAGGGGCAGCACGCGGTCGGCAAGTCCCGCATTCACCACAGCGCCGGGCATCCCCCAAACGACACTCGAAGCCTCGTCCTGTGCTAGGACGCTGGCCCCTTGTGCCTTGAGAATCTCCGCGCCGCGCAACCCATCTTGCCCCATGCCGGTCAGAACTGCGGCGATGACTGCCCCGCCATACACATCCGCAATCGAAGTGAACAGTGCGTCGACGGCAGGCCGGCAGGAGTTCAGCGGCGGCGCCTGATCCAGATACACGCGCACTCCGCCGCCGTTCGACACGACCTTCAAGTGAAAGTCGCCCGGCGCGATCAGGATCTTGCCGGCTTCCACTGGGTCGCTCTGGCTAGCTTCTTCGACTGGCAACCGGCAGGATGAGTGAAGACGCTCGGCGAGCAACCGGGTGAAGAGAGGCGGCATGTGCTGCACGACCAGGACCGGCAACGGGAACCCGGCCGGCAGCTCGGGCAGGATCGAGCCCAACGCTGTCGGCCCTCCCGTTGAGACTCCGATCACGATAACTTTGGGCCGCACCTTCGCACTTTGAACGACGGACGTGCTGCGCGCGGCCAGCGGCGCCGCCACGACGTGCGCCGGTTCCGACCGCGCCACCGCACGGCTTTGCGCCGGCACATGGAAGAACTGTTTGATTTTGGGGACCAACTCTTCCCGCAGGCGCGCCATCGAGCGATCGAGCGACCCTTCGTTGGAAGCCTTGGTCACGTAGTCGTCGGCTCCCAAGCTCAGTGCTTCCAGTGTCACCTCCGCGCCGCGCTCGGTGAGCGTGCTGAACATGATGACCCGCAGTTGAGGATACTCGCGCCGAACGCGCCGCAACGTTTCCAGGCCGTCCATCTCCGGCATCTCGATATCCAACGTGAGGACATCGGGGTTTAGCTGCGGAATCCGTTGCAGTGCGATGGCACCGTTCGAAGCCGCCCCCACAACCTCTAGCGCGGGGTCCTGATCGAGAGCATGAGTGACTAGGCGCCGGATGACCACCGAGTCGTCCACCACCAGCACGCGAATCCGTTCTCCAGGCCGGAGCATTCGTTTGTTCACCGCAGGCATGTCTTGTATTTCCTCAGGAATGGATTCCCGCAAGCTGGAGCTTCTCCACGAGGATGTCTTTGGTGAACGGTTTCATGACATACTCGTTGGCGCCCGCCTCCAAGGCCGCTGCCATCTGATCCAGTTCGGTCTCGGTGGTGACCATGACCACCACCAGCGAAGAAAGTTCCGGTTTCTGGCGCAATTGCTTGAGTAGCTCCAGCCCGTTGATCTCGGGCATGTTCCAGTCCGCCAGGACCAGTGACACCGCGGTCTTCTCGGTTTCGATCACCTCCAGGGCTTCTCTTCCGTTGGCCGCCTCGCGAACCTCGAATCCGAGTTCCTTCAAGGTCCTGGCGAGGATCATCCGAACGGCCCGCGAATCGTCCACAACTAATGCTTTGGCCATCATTTCACCTGTGTTCGTTGACTGAAGGGCAGCCCGGCGGATGGGTGACAGCCGCCGGGCCCCAATACCTGACGGGTTCTCAGACACTGAACTGCGAGACGACCTGCTGTAGCCCGGCCGCCATCCGACTCAACTCTTGCGAGGCTTTCTGCGTGTCGTTGGCGCCTTGGGTAGTATTCTTCGCAGCCACGGCCACGCCACCGATGTTCTTAGCGATATCGCCGACCCCCTTGGCTGCTTCGGTCACACTGCGGCCGATTTCATTGGTCGTCACCGTCTGTTCTTCCACCGCCGAGGCGATGCTGTTGGAGATGTCGTTAATCTGGTTGATAATGGTGCCGATCTCCTCGATCGCCTTGACGGCGCCCTTGGTATCGCCCTGAATCGCATCGATCTTTTGACCGATATCCTCGGTGGCTTTGGCGGTCTGTTTGGCGAGTTCCTTGACTTCGTTGGCCACCACGGCGAAGCCCTTACCCGCTTCGCCGGCGCGCGCCGCCTCGATGGTCGCGTTGAGCGCCAGCAGGTTGGTCTGCTGCGCAATCGAGGTAATCACCTTGATCACGTTGCCGATCTCCTGACTGGACTCGCCCAGTTTCTTCACGGTGTCATTCGTCGTGTGCGCCACGCTGACGGCATTCTTGGCCACCCGGGCCGACTCGTTGGCGTTCTTGGCAATCTCGCGGATTGACGACTGCATCTGCTCGGAGGCAGAAGCCACCGAAGAGACGTTCTTCGACACTTGCTCGCTGGCCGCGGAGACGACATTGGCCTGCGTCGCGGTCTCCTCCGCGTTGCCTGACATCTGTTGGCTCACCGCGGACATCTCCTCGGAAGAGGAGGCCAGGGCCTGTGCATTCTGGCCGAAGTGTCGTATGTTGTCCTGAAGGTCAGCCGCCATCCGATTGATGTCTTCCTTGAGTTGTGCGAAATCGCCCTGGTGCTCGCCCTCAACTCGAGCCTTGAGGTCCTTGGCGGCGATCTTGCCCAGGACCAATGAAGCCGCCCGGATCGGCTTCACGACCGCGTCCAGGGTCTGGTTGACCCCCTCGACAATCTTGCGATAGTCGCCGTGGTGCTTCGATGCATCGGCGCGGGTGGCCAGCTTGCCCTCCACGGCCGCCTTCACTAGCAGGTCGGCGTCGTTGACCATCGCGCTGATAGCGTCTATGCAGGTGTTCAGGTTGTTCTTGATTTCGTTGAAATCGCCGTTGTAGGTGTCGGTGATCTTGGGCGGAATGTCGCCCTTCGAGATCCGGTCTACGTACTCGGCGGACACGTTCAACGGCTTGATGACGTTGTCCAGCGTGAGGTTGAAGCCTTCGATGACCTTGCGGAAGTCGCCCTGGTGCTTGGCCGCGTCGGCGCGCGCCGCCAGCTTGCCTTCCAGCATGTTCTGCGTCAGTCCCACGCCGTCGGCCACCACACGGCTGAGGGCGTCTATGCAGGTGTTCAGGTTGTTCTTGATCTCATTGAAATCGCCGTTGTAGGTGTCGGTGATCTTGGGCGGAATGTCGCCCTTCGAGATCCGGTCTACGTACTCTGCCGACACGTTCAGCGGTCCGATCACTGCATCGAGGGTCTTATTCACGCCCTCGATGACCTTGCGGAAGTCGCCCTGATGCTTGGCCGCATCGGCACGGGTGGCCAGTTTGCCTTCCACCGCAGCCTGGGCGAGTGTATTCGCGTCCTTGACCAACGCCCCGAGGCCCTCCATCAATTCAATCATTGCCGGTACCAACTCGTCGTACTCCGACCGGCGGCCAGCCTTCTTGTACTCAGGCAGGTCGCCAAGATCTCCCTGCGCGACTTTCTGGATAGTAGCGCGCACATGCAGAACCCTATCCATTGTGGTGTTGGTCGCTTTCGCGACGTCCGAGAAGACTCCCGCGTACGTTCCCTCGACACGCTTGGTGTAATCGTTGACAGCCATCCTCTGGAGCACTCCGTTCGCTTCCACGAGGCCGCCCAGCCCGGCGATGCAGGCATTCAGGTTGTTCTTGATCTCATTGAAATCGCCGTTGTAGGTGTCGGTAATCTTGGGTGGGATGTCGCCCTTAGAGATGCGGTCCACGTATTCGGCCGAAACGTTCAACGGCTTAATCACGTTGTCCAGCGTCAGGTTGAAGCCTTCGATCACCTTGCGGAAGGCGCCCTGGTGTTTGGCCGCATCGGCACGGGTGGCCAGTTTGCCATCCGCCGCCGCCTGCACCAGCAGGTCGACATCATTCGCCATGTTTTGCAGCGCCGCAGCCACGTTATTCACGGCCTGTTTCATCTTCTCGTGGTCGCCGCTGTACGTCTGCGTGATCAGTTCGTCGATCTTGCCTGCGCTGATCTGCGCCAGGACGCGGTTGCCCTCGCCGATTGGCAGCAGGATCGCATCGAGCATCGTGTTCACGCTCTCGATCAGCTTGCGGTCGTCGCCTTCGAACTGGTCTACCTTCCCGCGCTCGCCGAGGCGGCCTGCGCGCGAGGCTTCCACCAACCGGAGTATCTCCTCCAGCAGATCGTTCGTTTGCGTTGTTACTGGACGGTCCAAAACGGCGGCGCCGGTGGACGGGTTTCGGCCGGGAGGAATTCGCCGGCCGTCGTTTGCTTGTTTTGCCATGGTCTTTGCTCCTTCGTCTTCCTTTTGCGTTATTTGCGATGCGTCACCGGCGCCCGATTCTCGATCCGTTATTGCCTTCCGACGGCCGGCTGGCTGCCGGCGGCCATCCTCTGCGATTCACGCAGCCTCTGGTTGCAGTGCTCCATCAGCGGAGCGCCGTGTCCGAAGTAGATTCGCCGGACATCGCGAGCACACAGCTTCTCGAATGCCCCGAGGAATCCGGCCTCATAAGTCCCCGTTGGCGACGTGATCAGCAGAGGGGAGTCGCCGGCGAAAAGCACGCCCTCTGCCTGGTTGTATAGGCAGATCGAGTCGCTGCTGTGACCCGGTGTGTGAATCACCTCGAAGTACCCGTCGCCCATTTTAATCGTGTCCCCATCGCGCAGCAGACAACCGACGCCCTCGATACTTGGCGAAAACGCGAACACTTTGGGGTGGAATGCATCACGAACCAGCGGCAGCAACGCGCAGTGGTCGGAATGGCTGTGCGTCAGCACCACCTGTTCGACCGGCCATTTACCAATCCCGGTGGGAGCACGGCCGATGCTCGCCAGTATGGCCGGGTCCTGCCCCACATCCACGAGTGTGTTGACATCCTCGATCCGGCTCGCATCGCCGAGTACCAGGTACACCTGGGAGGTATAGAGTTCGCCACTGTTTTCCAATGTCACGATCCGCATTCGCCAACCTCTACTCTGCGGAACAACTGCCCGTCGGGAATCACCCGCTGGAATAGTGAGGCGAGTTCCGGCGGCATCTCCTGCGTCTGCTCAGTGGCGAAAAGACCGCCGGGCGCCAACGCCCGGTGAAACATTCTGAGCACTTGAATCCGCTCTGCAAGCTGGAAGTGGAGCAGCACGTTCTTGCACAAGACCAGCGAATATCCTTGGCCGATTTCCTGGAACGACAGGAGATCGTGCCGCTGATAGGCGACGGGCCGGCGGATGGTGTCGATCACGCGAAGGTATCCCGGCTTGTCCGCGGGTTCGAAGTATTTTTCGACGATCCCCCCGGGCACCCGCTCCAACTCGTCTTTGGGATATTCTGCCGTCTCGATCATCCGGGCGAACTGGCCCGAGCTTTCGACATCGGTCGCATCGATGCGGAGGTTTTTGAAGGCGAAATGCCCCATCCGTTCAGCAAACATAATGGAAAGTGTGTAAGGCTCTTGTCCCATCGCCACACCGGCATCCCAAACGCGGGGATGACTGCGGCCGGACAAGACGGGGAGGAGATGCTCTACTACCCGCTCCAGCACTTGTTGGTCCCGGAAGAAGAAAGTGAAGGCCATCTTTTAGAACCTCCCCCCACGCTGGCGTGGCGCCGGTGGTCCGAAGGCTTTCCCTGGCAGTGGCGCACACTCCCCTGGCATTAGCAACGGTGCGATCACGGGATGGCGCGCGGACGAGGGCGTCTGCCCGACGTTGGACCGGTCGAGCGTCGTCGAGCATGCGGGGGGACGGGACACTAAGCTGGCCTCCCGGCGGCGAGATCCACGGTTCGCTCCGCATCGAGAACCAGCAGCAGCCGGTCTTTCAACTTGTAAACGCCGCGGATGAGCTCTCTCGCCGCGGGATCGAGGTTCTCGGGCGGCCGTTCGAACGTAGCGGCATCCACATCCAGCACGTCTCCGATCTCATCGACCAGCAAACTTACGGCGCCATCCTCGGTGCGGACCACCATGTTCATCGGCGTCTGGTCTCCGGCGCGCGGCGGCAACCGGAGCCGCCGCCGCATATCGATGGCGGTGACGATTTGGCCGCGCAAGTTGATCAGCCCCTCGATGACCTCCGGGGCCTGAGGCACGCGGGTCATCTGCTGGAAGCGCAACACTTCCTGGACGCGAAGAACATCCACGCCGAAGAACAGGTCGGCGACGAAAAACGTGGAGAACTGTCCGCTGGTCTGCGCCAGTCCGGACTTCATGGTTGCAATGTCGGTTACCATCGGTTATCGCTCCTCTCCCACGCATACTGGAACCGTCTCGGAAGAAGCCAGCGTCGAGGCCAGCCGCGCCACCGATTCGAGCATCGCCTCCCGGTCGAACTTCACCTGGCAATCCTGGAAATCCGCCGTCTGGCCGGCTCGCGTCCGCGCCTGCTCGGCCGAGTTAGCCAGCGCCAGGATCGGGATCCCCTGCCACTCCGTCCGGCGCCGCATCGCGGTGAGCAGAGCGGAACTGCCGTCGGGAGGAAGGTCCAGCGCCGTCACGACAATGTCCACCGGGTGCTGCTCCAGGCCGCGAATCGCCTCGTCCAGATTGGCGGCCTCCAGAACCCGATAGCCCACCATATCCAGGCCGCTCCGAATCAGGCCTCGCGAGAATGCCGAGGCTTCGGCGACCAGTATCCTCTTGCCGTTGGCGGACCCACCCGTGGACTGAAACCAATCTTCCGCAGCCGCTCGAATGACCTGGTTGAGATCGAGGAAATCCGCGACATGCTTGCCCACCACCGCCGACCCAAGGAGACCTTTGCGACCCGTCTTCTGGCGCACCGTGACCGCCTCTTCGGCAACATCCAGGATCTGGTCGACCACCAGGCCCACGCTACGGTCGCCGTCGTTGAAAACGATCACTTGCACCGGATCGGCCGTCTGGCCATGATCGGGCGCACCGGATTCGAGTACGTCCCGGAGGGGAATCAACGGGAGGATACGGTTCCGGTATTGCACCACCTGGCATCCGCCCGCATGCTCGATGGATGATTGCGGAAACTCCTCGAGCCTGGCGACGAGAGAAAGCGGAACCGCCAGGCGCTCGAAAGAACCCGCCCGAAACAGGAGCAACCGCTGTTGCTCGATCCCCGATTGCGTCTTCTGCTCCGTCGCGGCGCGCGACTGCTCGCGGGATTCGGCCAGCACCCCGGAGCGCTGGCCGATGCCTAGCACGTCGAGGATCAGGGCTACGCGGCCATCGCCCATGATCGTGGCGCCGGCATAGACGGTCAGTCCCTTCAACTGCTTGCTCAAGGGCTTGACCACGATTTCCTGAGTATCGTTGATGCCGTCCACCACTAGCCCGAACTGCCGGTCCTCGGCCTGTAGGACCACCATGCTAACGACGTCGGCCCGCTCAGCCGATTCGAGCCCTAGCACCTGGTTCAGATAGGCGATGGGCAAAAGAGTCCCGCGACGGCGGTACACCGGTGTTCCATGCACGCGCTCGATGTGTTTTTCTCCGGAATCTCCCTCCAGGCGGATCAGTTCGAGCAGGCTGACCTGGGGAATCACGAATCGTTCGCCACCGCTCGAGATCACCAGGCCGGGAATGATGGCCAGGGTGAGAGGTATTTTGAGCTTGACCGTGGTTCCTTCGCCGGGCCGGCTGAAAACATCGACGATGCCGCCGATCTTCTCAATATTGGACTTCACAACGTCCATGCCGACGCCGCGTCCCGAAACGTTGGTGACTGTTTTCGCCGTCGAGAAGCCGGGCTGGAAAACCAGGTTCAGCGCCTCCCGATCCGTCAGCTTCTCGGACTGTTCAGGCCGCAGAAGCCCCTTCTCAATAGCCTTCTGCTTCACCCGTGCGACGTCGATCCCCGCCCCATCGTCGCCGATTTCGATGTTGACCTGCCCGCCTTCGTGATAAGCGCGAAGGGTCAGTCTTCCTTGTGGCGGTTTGCCCGCGCGCACGCGCACCTCCGGCGGCTCGACGCCGTGGTCGCACGAGTTCCGGACCAGGTGAACCAGCGGGTCCTTGATCGCCTCGATGATGGTCCTGTCGAGTTCCGTCTCCGCGCCGTCCATCTCCAGGCGAATCTGCTTGCCGAGGGCCACCGCCATGTCGCGCACCACGCGCGGCAGCTTGTTCCAGACCATCCCGATGGGTTGCATGCGCGTCTTCATAACGCCCTCTTGCAACTCGGTGGTAATCAGGTTGAGGCGCTGTGAGGTCACGTTGAGAGCGGCATCCTCCCGCTCGGTGTTGAACTGGAGGATCTGATTGCGCGTCAGCACCAGTTCCCCCACCAGATCCATGAGCTTGTCCAGCAGCCCAACGCCGACCCGAATGTTGGCATCCGCCACCGCGGAGGACTTCGCGGCGTCGCCTTCGCGCGGCTTGTCTTCAGCGTGCTCGGAGAAGCCGTTGTTGTCCAGAGGCTCCGCCGCGGCCGCAGGCGTCATGCCGGCGCCGGGCTGAACCGCACTATCGCCCGTCAATTGCGCCGCGACGCGCAGACGTTCAGTCAGGTCTTCAAAACGGTCCGGACCTTCCTCCCCAGTCGCTTCGATGGACCCCAACACCTTTCGGGTTGCGTCAACCGTGTCCAGGATTAGGGATACCAGGGATGGACTGAGTTCGCGCCGGCCATCGCGCAACTGGCTAAGGAGGCTTTCGGCCTGATGGGTGATCCTTTCCAGGGTCGAAAAGGCGAGGAAGCCGCACGTGCCCTTGATGGTGTGAATGGTGCGGAAGATGCTGGCCAGCAGCTCCGCATCCTTCGGGTGCTTCTCGAGTTCGACCAGTTCCTGATCCAGACGCGAGAGGTTTTCATGACTCTCGACCAAGAACTCACGAATCACATCTTCATCTTGCATGCGCCGTTCCTCCACGTAACCCAAAGACTCCGGTTGCTGCCAGGTAGTGCATTGGGCCCGCACTTTTTCACACCTTCTCGCACCTTATGTTTTGGTGGCGTGCCTACTGTCTGCACAACAACCTAATCGGAGGGTGGCGGGGAATCCTTTATATACTCCCTTCGAATAGCAAGAGGTATGCCGGAGGCCTTCCGCCCCTTTCTCTCCGGTAGAAATCCGGGCTAGCATGGTTCTGCGGGTTCAGGCTTAGGAAAGGAGCGGGCATGAGGATCAATCAAACACGGGAGCGGCTGGCGCGTGGCGAAACGGTTTACGGATGCGGGTTACAAGTGTACCGGTCGGCGGAAATTCCGCGTACTTTCGCCGCGGCGGGCTTCGACTACGTGTTCATCGATATGGAACACGGCGCCTTCGATCTGGAAACCGTGCAGGACATGATCCGCGCGTCAGTCGAGGCCGGCATCACCCCGATCGTGCGCGTGGCGGAGCTGCTGTACTCGCTGGTGGCGCGGCTGCTGGATGCGGGCGCGCAAGGCATTATCCTGCCGCGCGTGGAAGACCAGCGCGTGCTGGCCGAGGCGTTGAGCTGGCTGCGCTTTCCGCCGCGGGGCAAACGCGGCTACGGCGTCAATCCCACCATGACCGGCTACGAAGCACATACCTTCGCGGAGATCATCGAACACCAGAACCGCAACACGCTGGCGGTGGTGCAATTCGAAACCGTTACGGCCATCGAAAACGCCGACGAACTGCTGGCGCTTCCCGGCCTGGACGTGATCATGGTGGGTCCGGCGGACCTTTCGATCGCGCTTGGCATTCCGGGCGAATTCGACCACCCCCTGCTGATCTCGACAGTGGAAGGCTTGATCGAAAAGTGCAAGCGCCACGGCGTCGTGCCCGGCATTCAGACGCGTAGCGTGGCCATGGCGAAAGCCTGGGCCGAGCGCGGCATGCGCTTCGTGGGCGCAAGCGCCGAGCACGGCTTGTTGCTCGAAAAGGCCAAGGAATCCGTCGCCGCTCTGCGTGCAGCGCGGGCGCCACAGCCGGCATAGCCAGCCCGGCGGTTCGCCAGGTTGCCTTCAGTACTGGAGCTTGATCGCGGCCAGCTTCACGATTGCGGCGATATCTTTGGCTCCGATCGCTTCGATACGGACCGCGGTTCCCTCCGGATACCGCTTGCCTTCCTCGACGATCCTGACGACTGTTCGGGGAAGCGTGCTGTGGCGCGCAGCTTCGACAGCCTTGTCGCCAAGCACGAAAGTCACTCTGAAGCCGCCGCGGCACGGCCCGAGATACAGGATGTTCCGCTTCTTCATCTTCAATCGCAGCGCCCATCCGGACTTGGGGGAGTAAGAATTCCACTCCTCGACGACAAGGTTCAATTCAGCCGCCAGCCGGGCCAGCAGTTGGTCCCAAAACTCCCTGGCAGGGCCCAGCACTGCCGCAAGTTCGTCTGCGGTCGGTTGCTCAAGCTTGCCGATGAAGGCGTTTGGAAGAATGGGAGTTTCGGCTGCCGTTATCATCAAGACTACTGTAGCGCGGGGCCGGCACGATGCGGGCGATCCGGGGTAGAATCGCGCATATGGAATCTCTTTCCGGGAAGCTGGCGGTGGTTACGGGCGGCACGCGCGGCATCGGACGCGCCATCGCGGAGCGCTTGCTTGGCGAAGGTGCGGCGGTGGCCATTTGCGGGCGCAGCAACCAATCGGTCGAAACCGCGCTGGGCGCGCTGCAGCCGCTGGGCCGCGTGATCGGCATCGCCGCCGACGTCACCCAGCCCGACCAGGTGAGCGCTTTTTTCGCGGCCGTGGACGGCGAGTTCGGCGGCCTGGACATCCTGGTGAACAATGCGGGTCAAGGCGTGTTCGGCAAAGTCGCGGACCTGACTCTCGATCAATGGCGCAGCAACATCGAGCTCAACCTGAACGGCCCATTCTATTGCTCGCGCGAAGCGCTGGCGCGGTTCCGCAAACGCGGCGGCGGCTTCATCGTCAACATCTCGAGCCTCGCCGGGAAAAACCCGTTCAGCGGCGGCGCCGGCTATAACGCCAGTAAGTTCGGCCTCAACGGCTTCAGCGAGGCCATGATGCTCGATCACCGCTACGAAAACGTTCGCGTGGCGACCATCATGCCCGGCAGCGTCGACACCGGATTCTCCGGTGGCCCCTCCGACCGCAGCGGCGACACCAGTTGGATGATCGCGCCGGAAGACGTGGCCGAGGCGGTGGCGATGGTGTTGCGCATGCCCGCGCGCACCATGGTCAGCCGGATCGAAATGCGGCCGGCGCAACCGAGGAAATAGCCATCGCGCTCTGCCGCAGTGCGGTTTGTTAAAATTCATCTACCCATGCAAATACCGGCTGAGAGACAAGATACGCGATTGATGCGCGCCATGTTCGGCACCATCGCGCCACGCTACGATTTCTTCACGCGCGCGTTTTCGTATGGCATGGATCGCGGATGGAAGCGCGCGGGGCTCAAGCTGGCGCAGTTGCCGCCGCGCCCGCTGGTGCTCGATCTGGCTTCCGGAACGGGCGATTTTTCGCTGCTGGTCGAGGCGCAGTATCCCGGCGCACGGCCGATTGCGGTGGATCTGACGGAGGGCATGTTGCGGCTGGCGCGGGAGCGTGGAGTTGAGCGCGCGGTTTGCGGCGACGCGTGCCAGCTTCCCTTCCCCGACGCCGCCTTCGACTGCGTGTTGATCGGCTATGGCTTGCGCAATTTTCCTTGCCTGGCTACGGCCGTGCGCGAGATCGAGCGAATCATCCGGCCCGGCGGCGTTATGGTGAGCCTGGATTTTTTCCTGCCCGCCAACGGCGTGCTCCGCCGGTTGTTCCTGGCCTACCTTTATATGCAGGGCTTCCTGTTTGGGTTGCTGATGCACGGGCGGCCGCGCATCTACACGTATATTCCGGATTCGCTGCGGTCGTTTGTTTCGATCGACGATTTTTCCCGCCTCTTGGGGCGCAGCGGCTACCGCCGCGTGAATGCGCGCGGTTTCCTGCTGGGCGGCATCGGCCTGCACTGGGCAGCCAAGGCGGAATAGCGGCGCGGTTGCCGCCGCCCGCCGTCACCATTCCACCGGCTTGCCGGGCTCCAATGGCCAAACGCTGATGCCGCTCACCGTGACCAGCTTCGCCAATTCCTCCGGCTTGCCGGTGAGCGCCGGGAAAGTGCCGAAGTGCATCGGGATCACCTTGGGAGCTCGCAGCAGGCGGCAGGCGAGCGCCGCTTCGTGCGGGCTCATGGTGAACAGATCGCCGATCGGCAGAAACGCCAGCTCCGGATGGTAGAGCTGCTCGATGAGCTGCATGTCACTGAACACGTTGGTATCGCCGGCGAAGTACAAAGCGCGGCCATCGGCGAATCGCAACACGTAGCCGGCCGCTTCGCCGCCGTAAACGATTTCGCCTTCGTCCAGGATGCCGCAGCTATGCACCGCGTGCGTCATGGTGAACGTCACGCCGCTGGATTTCTGGCTTCCACCCTTGTTCATGCCGCGCGTGTTCTTGACTCCTTTGCGCTCCAACCAGGCGCAGGTCTCGTAAATACCGACAACCTCCGGCCCGAATCGTGCGGCCAGCGGAATGGCGTCGTGGATGTGATCGAAGTGGCCGTGAGTGATCGCGATGGTATCCACGCGTTCGATGCGGTGGCCCTTCGGGTAAGCGGGGTTGCCATCGGTCCAGGGATCCATCAGGATCACTTGCCCTGAAGCCAGACGAAACTGAAATGTGCCGTGCCCAAGCCAGGTGATTTCCATACCAGGATTATGCCACGGCGCGGCGACACCAAGAGCAAGGATGGCGCGGCGTCTTAGCCCTTCTGCGCCATTGCCGCTACCCGGCGCTCGAACTCCTCCGGCGGAACGTCTTCGATGTGGGTGGCCACGTACCATTGATTGCCGCAAGGATCTTCCACGCCGGCGGTCCGGTCGCCGTAGAACTGATCGGCCGGCTCGCGTACACTCTTGCCGCCGGCGCTCACCGCCGCGCGGTACACCGCGTCGGTGTCCGGCACGTACAGATAAATGGTCGATGTCTGCGGCTGCATGTCGCCGCGCGCCCGCCCCATCATCACGATCGAATCGCCGATCTTGGCTTCGGCGTGCACAATGAAGCCATCCGGTCCGCGGTGCGCAAGCACTTCTTGGGCGCCGAAAGCGCCCTTCACGAACCGCAGTAGCAGATCCGCGTCGGCCACCGTCAAATAGGGAGTCACGCTGTGATAGCCATCCGGAATCGGATTGACCTTGGGTCTTGCTGAACTTCCGCTTGCCATGGAACTGCCCTCCTCGATGAAGTCATTATGCCTCTTTTCATGGCGCAGTGGAGGGAAGCCGATTTGAGTCGGCGCGAACCAGGTTCGCTAAAGCACAGGTCTCCTTGCCAAACACCCTCCACCTGCGGTACACAAGCTATGTGCTCCGTTTCGGAATCGCCGTACCCATTCTGGCCGCCGCAGTAACCTTGATCGCGGCCGACAAGAAACCGTCCGACCTCACACTGCGCGATCTCTCCGGAAAAAAGGTCCAGCTTCGCGATTATCGCGGCAAGATTGCGGTTCTGAACTTCTGGGCGACGTGGTGCGTCCCTTGCCGCGAGGAGATGCCGATGATCGTGGAAGCGGAGAAGACGTGGGCGGCGAAGGGAATTAGTTTCATCGCTATCTCGCTCGACGACGATAAGACCAGGAAGAACATCCCCGCATTTATCGATCTCTATCATGTCGATTTCCCCATCTGGACCGGCGCCTCGTCGGATTCGCTCGATAAGCTTCAAATGGGCGAGGGCGTCCCCGACACGGCGTTTCTCGACGAAGCCGGAATCGTGGTGGCGCGCGTTCTCGGCGAGATTCGCCGCGCCGAACTCGATGAGCGGCTGGCCTGGCTCACGGGCGATCGCAAATCCGCGCCTCCGCCGGCGCTAATTAACCACTTCTAGTTGCTTTCAACTATTGCCCGTTTTCCGATCGGCCGCTAACATGCCCACATGGGGTTTACATTTAGCAATCTACAGCGCACAATTCTTGCGACCGGTCTTGCTATAGCCGCCTCGCTGCTGATCACCACACCCGTGCATGCGCAGGGCTGCATCGTAGCTCGCTCCAATGGCGAACAAGGAGGCCCGGATAGCGAAGGCGGCTATCTGATGCCGGGAGAGTGGAATTTCGACATCGGATACCGCCATCAGTTCTCCTATATTCACTTTGTCGGACCTACCGAGCAAAGTTACCGCGTCCAGGATGGCACCGAAGTCATGAACAAGATCAATCTGGAGAACTTCACCGCGACTTACCAACTGTCGCCCCGGTTCAGCCTGACGGCGGACCTCCCGCTGCTTACCGCAAGTCGCCGATCGAACAATTCGCCAATTACTTACACGTCCGCCGGCATCGGAGACAGTTCGGTGGTGGCGAGCGGCTGGATATGGAATCCGAAGAGAAACCACCGCGGTAACATTCAGTTAGGCCTCGGTATCCTGCTACCCACGGGCAAGGACGACGTGGCTAACACGGTCGATCCGTTGAACGGCAAAGGTACGACGACCACTGTCGTCGATTATTCCATTCAGCCCGGGCAGGGCGGTTGGGGTATTCCCCTGCAATGGTCGGCTTATAGGAACTGGTTGGGTAGCCAATTCTACCTCAACGGCAGCTATACGGCGATGCTGGAAGACATCAACAACGTGCTGAGAAGCTCGACCTTAAATCCGGTTACTTTGACGCAATACAACGCGATTATGGACCAGTATCTTGTAGAGGGCGGCGTGACTCATCCAATCTCTAAGGTGCGCGGTCTCACGGTCACATTCGGTCCGCGGTTGGAGGGAGTGCCGGCTCGCAATCTCTTCCCGACCGGCAATGACCTTGGCTTCCGCCGCCCCGGATTTGCGGTCTCCGCCGAACCCGGCATCCAGTACGCCAAGCGTGGCAACGTGCTCACATTCACGATCGCCCGCGCCATCTATCGCGACCGCACGAAAAGCGTCCCCGACGATCTCACCGGCGGTCATGGCGATGCAGCTTTCGCCAACTGGGTGTGGCTGGCCAGCTATTCATTCCGCGCCGGCGGCAAGCATGCCGACTCGGAGCCTTCGGCGGCCCACGCCACCGTGCCAACCCATGTCGACTCCGCCGCGGTCGTAGCTCCGCCCAGCGCCGCTGCTGTCGCCTGTCAATGATTCGTGGCGCAGCCTGTCAAGGCTGCTGAGCCGAGAGTCATCTCGGCTTTTCTTCTCGAGGCCGCAACAAAGCCCGTGTCGAAAGCAACCAAGAAGGGTCGAGACGACTCTCGACCCAGCAGGCTTGACAGCCCGCGCCACGGGCTGAAAGCCCCGCTTACGCCAAATCGAACTTTTCCTGATGGAGCAGCGGATCGCTCTTGACCATCACGGTGCGGCCGAGCACTTCCTCCAGCTCTTGCAGGTAAGTATTCTGGTTGCTCTTGAGAAGCTTGGCGACTTCCGGTGACACGCGCAGCATGACGTCCGTGCCTTCGAGCGCAGCGGCGATCTTCTGGGCTTCTCCGAGGATCTCGCCCACCACCGTCTGCGGGCTTTTCACGTAGCCGGCACCCTCGCAATACGGGCACGGCGTGCACAGCGTGCGCTCCAGGCTCTGCTTGACCCGCTTGCGGGTGATGGCCACCAGGCCGAAATCATTGAACTGAAGAATCTTGTAGGGCGCCCGGTCGGCGCGCATGGCGTCCTCGAGCGTCTGCATCACCTTCTGCCGGTTCTTGCGCTCGTCCATGTCGATGAAGTCGATCACGATGATGCCGCCCAGATCGCGCAGGCGGATCTGCCGCACGATTTCCCGGATGGCGTCGGTATTGGTTTTGACGATGGTGTCTTCCAGGCGGTTGGACTTGCCCACGAACTTGCCGGTGTTCACGTCAATCGCCACCAGCGCCTCGGTCTGATTGATGACGATGTGGCCGCCGCTCTTGAGCCAGACCTTGGGGCGCAGGGCTTTTTCGAGCTCGGCGGTGACGCCGAACTCGTCGAAGATGGGGTTGGAACGGGAATAGAGCTTGACCCGGCTGATCAGCGCGGGCTGGAAGCGCTCGACGAAGCGCAGCACACTTTCGTAAGCTTCTTCGTTGTCCACCCAGATGCTCTTAAAGTCGGTCGTGAGCTGGTCGCGCAGCACCCGTTCCACCACGTTGAGGTCATGGTGGATGAGCAGCGGCGCCGGCTTACGCTCGGCCTTCTGCCGCATGTCGAGCCACATGTTGTAGAGGAAATGCATGTCGGCGCGCAGCTCTTCTTCGCTGCGCCCGTCGCCCGCGGTGCGGACGATGAAGCCGCCGGGGATGCCGCTTCGATTGGCTTGCAGCACGCGCTTCAGCCGCGAGCGTTCCTCATCGCTCGGAATCTTGCGCGATACGCCGATGTGGTCGACGGTCGGCATGTAAACCAGGAAGCGGCCGGGCAGCGCGATGTGCGACGTGATGCGGGCGCCCTTCTGTCCGAGCGGTTCCTTGGCGATCTGGACGATGATTTCCTGGCCCCCGCGCAGTAAGTCGCTGATCGAAGTGGCGGCGGCTTTCTCGGGACGGCCCTCGCTGGTTCTAGGCGCGGCGGCGGCGGTGCGCTGCTCGGGGCGCGCTTCCTGCGGGCGCGCGGCCTCGGCCGGCGCCGGATTCCGGTCGCGGCCGCCGCGGCGGCGCGTGCGGCGGGAAACCCGATGCTGGTAACGCGGACCCTGCTCGCGCAAGGTCGCGGTGAGACCGCCGGGCGTGGGCGCAGGCTCCGTGCCTCCCTCCGAGACCTGGTCTTCCGCCGCGGCTTGACTCTCCGCGGCGCCTCCGTCTTCGAGAGCGTCTTCGCCTTCCCCAAGGTCTTCGCTTTCGGGAGCGGGCTCCAGCGCGTCGCCGGCTTCAATGGTGTCCGGAACCGGGGCCGATTGCGGCGCTTCGGCGAGTTCCCCGGCAACTTCTTCGACCTCGAGTGGCGTTTCCGGCGCTACAGCTTCCCCTTCCGCTGGCGCGGCCGGCGGAGGAACCTCGATCGGCACCGCAGGCGCTTCCGCGGCCGCAACCGGCGTTTCGGGTTCGGGTTCGGGTTCCGGTACGGCTTCGGCAAACTCAGCCTGCTGCCCGGCGCCGGCGGATTCTTCGGAAGCATCCGGCTCGGGCTCTTCCTCCACGCGCGCTGGGCCGGTGTACTTGGCGAGCGATTCGCCGGGCAGAACCAGCAGATCATCGCTCGAAGACGCACCCGGTTCGCTTGGTTCCGGCACTCGCGGCTCGCTCGGCGCGGCCGGCTCGGCCGTGTGATGGCCGGGGGAGTAGAACTTGGAATCGGGCAGCGCGCGTCCACCCCGCTGGCCGCGACGCCGGCGGGAACGGCGTCCTCCGCGGCGGTCTCGATCTCGCTCGTCGCGGCGCTGTTCCACCTCGGGCGCGGCGGCCTCGGCCACAGTTAAGGATGCCCCGGGCGGCTCGGGCGCTACGGCGGCGCCAGTCTCTACTGCGGCAGGCGAAGCCGCATCCGCCGCGGGCGCCGCTTCCGCGGGAGCGGGCGGCTCGGCTAGGATCGCCGCCGGCGGAACGCGGTCCATTTTGAGGACCTTGTCTTCCACGCTAGTGACGATCTTGTCGTATTCTTCGTTGTCTTCGAAGAAGTCGGATACGTAAAGAAATGCATCTCGATCCAGGCCGATGTCGACGAACGCCGACTGCATGCCCGGCAAGACCCGCGTCACGCGGCCTTTATGGATACTACCGGCGAGAGAATATTCATTTTCCCGCTGGTGATAGACTTCGCAAACCTGATCGTCCTCCAGAATCGCCACACGCGTTTCGTGGCGGTTGGAAGAGATCACTAACTCCTTCGACATCGGTTGCCTCCCCGGGAACAAGGAGAGTCTCGGAGAGGACGCTGGCACCCTGCGTGCGCGCCGGTCCGCCTGTGCGTACAGGCGCCAAACCGACGCTCAAAGAAGCTCACGCTGGCCGGCGGTGGAGCTCTCACTCAAACACCGGACGGCCGGGAACCGCTCCTCTCGCCTGGGGGAGCGCTCAAAAGCGCCACCACCCCGAGGGTCTCTTCTTAGGCTCCCATAACCTTTCTATTGCCGGATCGCCCTTGCAGGCAGCCCGGCTAATTCACGAATCTTCTGAGGCGGACGTTATTCACCAGCCCCAAAGCCAAAAAACTCGACCAGATACTGGAACCACCGGCGCTAAAGAACGGCAACGGAATGCCGGTCACTGGCATCAAGCCCGCCACCATTCCCACATTAACCAGCACGTGGAACAGCAATAGGCTGGCCACCCCCATGCAGATATACATACCCACCGGATCGGGCGCCGTTTGCGCATTCTGGACAATACGCATAATCATCACAAAGAACAGCGACAAAACAATCACTACGCCGACAAATCCATGCTCTTCGGCAAGAGACGCAAAGATGAAGTCCTTCTGCGATACCGGAAGGAAGCGTAACTGGGTCTGCGTTCCCTTGGTAACTCCCTTGCCGAACATCCCACCCGCTCCTACCGCGATCTGGGATTGAATCAATTGATACCCGGCTCCCTGGGGGTCGCGATCCGGATCGAGAAAGCTGACCAGCCGCGCCCGCTGAAAGTCCTTCAGAAAATACCAGCCCACGGGAAGCACCAACATCGTAACAACGGCGATTACAACCACATACTTGCGCCGCAGTCCCGCCAGAAATGCGCCAACCATCAAGATGGCGATATACGTTAACGAGGTCCCCAGATCGGGCTGTTTCAGCACCAGCAGCGTGGGAACCAATACCAACGACGAAAGTATCGTCATCTCCCGGATCTCCAGCGTTTCCGTCTTGATCTCCGCCAGATACCGGGCTACCAATAATATTATCATCAGCTTGACAAATTCCGATACCTGCAAATGTAAACCGCCGCCCAGCGGAATCCAGCGGCGGGACCCAAAGGCCGTCTGGCCCACCACGTAAGTGACCACAAGAGCCACCACCGAGACGATGTAATAGCTCGGAACGTAATGCAGCAGCGCATGATAGTCCACCGCCAGAACCAGCCACATCAGCAGCAGGCCGCCCGCGACGTAGAGGATCTGGCGCCACCAGGCGCTGTGGTACGGGCTATCGAGCGTGGCACTGTAAATTTGCAGAACCCCGATGCCGCACAGCGCCAGCGCGATGAGCAGCAGGGACCAATCCAAATCGCGCGCGGAGAGATAGCGGGTCATATCAGTTATGAGCCTGAGCGGCGGATGAGGATGGATCGGATATGCCGAGGTGGGTTATCTCAGAGAGGCGCGCCGTGACCGAAGTCTGCTGCTGGCGTAGCGCCTCAATCCTGGCCTTCTTGTCAAAATAGGCCTTCATGACATCGCGCGCGATGGGCGCGGCCAGATAGCCTTCCCGGCCGTGATCGAACAGGGCGACCACCACGATTTCCGGCGCCGAGCGCGGTGCGAAGCCCACGAACCAGGCGTTATCCGTCATGTCCACGCCGCCCTTTTGCTTGGCGAAACCGGCCGACGCCACCTGCGCGGTGCCCGTCTTTCCGCAAACCTCGATGCCTTTCAACGTGGCGAATCCGGTAGCGGTGCCACCTTCGTTCACCACGCCATACATGCCATCGACGACATCTTTCACGTGATCCGGATCGAGCGGCCACTGGTCGGGCTTCTCGGTTGCGTCCAGTTCACGGACCAGGTGCGGATGGTGCCAGATGCCGCCGATGGAAATACCGCCAATCGCGCGCGCCAACTGGAGCGGCGTCACCGTCAGCGCGCCCTGCCCGATCGCCACCGAGATGGTCTCGCCCGCCCACCACTTCTCGCGATAATTGCGCAGCTTCCATTCGGGCGATGGCACGATGCCGGAAGCCTCGCCGGGCAGATCGATTCCGGTCGGATGACCGAAGCCCACCAGGTCGGCATAGTAGGCGATGTGGTTGATCCCCATCTTGTCGCCCAGCGTGTAAAAGAAGACATCGCAGGAGCGCACGATCGCGTTGTGCAGCGAGATGGTGCCGTGCCCGCCCTTTTGCCAGCATTTGTGGTAGCCGCCGTAAAACGAAGCGCCGCCCGCGCAATGAACCGTCCAATTCATGTCCACCGTGCCCGTCTCCAGGCCGGCCAGCGCCATGATCGGCTTGAAGGTCGAACCCGGCGCCAACTGGGACTGAATCGCACGGTTCATCATCGGGTGGTCCGGGTTGTCCATGATGACCTTCCAGTCGGCGGACTTGATGCGCTCGGCGAACTTGTTGAGATCGAACGCCGGCCGGCTGACCATGGCCAGCACCTCGCCCGTGCGCGGATCGAGCGCCACCACGGCGCCATTGCGGCCATCCATGGCGAGCTCGGCGACCGCCTGCAGATCCAGATCGATGGTGAGTTGCAGGTCCTTGCCCGGCGTGGCGGGCTTGGTCTTCAGCACCTGACGCACCTGGCCGCGGTTGTCCACCACCACCTGCCGTTGGCCATCCACGCCCGCCAGCGTGTCGTTGTACTGCCGCTCAATGCCGAACTTGCCGATGGCGGTGCCGGGATCGTACTTGGCGAACTCCGGCATGTCCAGTTCCTGATCGCTGATTTCACCCGTGTAGCCGATCACGTGCGCCATCATGCCGTTCTGCGGATACGCCCGTTTGTAATCCTGCGTTAGTAGCAACTCGGGGAAAAAGTCGCGGTGGGAGTCGACGAAAGACAGATCGGCTGAGGTGACGACTTCCTTGAGCACGATCGGATCGTACTTCGGCCGCGAACGGTAGCGGCGCACTTTGGCCTGTAAATCTGCCAGGTCCAGGTCCAGGCCGCGCGCGATCGGCGCCAGGTGCGCTTCGTTCAACGATTCGCGCGTCAGCAGCAGCCGGAAGGAACTGTGGTTGTCGACAATCAGCCGTCCGTCGCGATCGAGGATGCGGCCGCGCGGCGCCGCCATCGGCTGCGACTTTACGCTGTTGGCGAGCGCGCGCTCGTCATAAAACTGCGGATTCTGAACCTGCAGCCGCCAGAAGCCCGAGATCAGAAACACGAACGCGATCACCGTGGCGTACTGAAAAATGGCGATCTTGCCCGCCACTTGCCGGTTGTCGTCGCGCAAGGGTGGCTTGTGGATGACTTGGGACTCGAGATTGGGATCGATCGGCGGCAGGGTCACAGCACCAGGGCGCAAGCCGGCTCTTCTCTTTCAGTGTAGCCCCAATGGCGCCCCGGGGACTGACCTCTCTGTCCCAAGGCGCCGCTCTTGCGCCGCGTGGACAGAGCGGTCTGTCCCCGGCCCAGGCCAAAGTGGGACAGGTCCCCGACCTGTCAGCGGCAGGCGCGACTGAGCGTTGGCAGGTCGGGGACGTCGGGGACCTGCCCCGCTTCCGCCTCAGCCTGTCTACCCGCCCTCGAAGCCGAAGAAGACATCCAGCCGCTGGACCGCTCCACTCCGCTCGAATATCGCCGCACTGATTCCCGCGTCGAGCTCAAGCCCTTCCACGATATTCCTGGAGCCGTCGGCGCGCGTGATCTCGATCCTCTGCGGCCCCGATCGATGGGCCACCACCGGCGTCTGGCAGGTGGTGAACGCCATCGTGCCGGGATCGAGATCCAGGCTGCGCTCCTCGCCGTCGAGATCGTAAAAGTGGAACGTCCTCAAGGGGACAGACTTCTCTGTCCCAAGGCGCCGCCTTTGCGCCGCGTGGACAGAGCGGTCTGTCCCCGGCCCCACGAGGAACTCGCCGCGGCTGACCAGGTCACGGCGGAAACTGAGCCGCCCGTCTTTGACCGCGACCCCCATCTCGCCGAGCCGCGTGATGAGATCTTCCTTCACCTGACCGGTCATCCCAGGCTGCTGCACTCCCGCAAAACCGGGCGTGTGGGAGTAGGGATCGGTCGGAATGGCGCCGTATAGTTCCGGCGGCTTGTGGACGCCGATGCCTTCGCGGATTTCGTGGTAGTGGCTTCTCAGGCGCTCGACTAACTCGGCGTCCTCGCCCGCGCACCCTGCCCGGTCCAGCCCTTCCTGCACCGCCAGCAGCAGCTTCGAAACCATGTGCCAGTAAATGCAGCCGAGCCCCTCGTATTTATAGAACGTGCCCGAGCGGCCGGTGAACGACTGGTGATCGAACACCTCCTCATATAACGCGAGAATCTGCGCGTTCTCCTCATCCGGCAGGCTGAGGCCGGCCAGCGCCTCCTTCAGCAGCCCGGAGTTCCGGAAGGCCGCGTTGAAGTGAGCCACGCCATTCGTATCCTGAATCACGATGCGCCGGTCATCGCGTTCGATCATCGCGGCCAACGCCTTCGACTTCGCGATGGCCTCAGCCGGAATATTGTTCTTCTCGAAAAAGCCCGGCAGCTTGCGGTCCGGATAAAGGACGTAGCTGTTCTGGTCGGCACGGTAAAGCGGGCTGCTGCGCAGCGCGTCAAGCAGCAATACCGATTCCTGCGTACCGAGCGCGCCCGAGCTCAGCACCGCCATCTGGCCTTCCAGCATCTCGTAAAGGCGGCGAATCACGATGCCGTCGCCCGCAACCTTCATCAGGTTGTAGGCGTGATAGAGGCCGTCCGCCCGCCGGTTGGCGCGAATCGAGTGGTCGATGTGCCGCAGCGCCACGTCGCAGAAGGCGCCGATCTCCGCGACGCTCAGCCGCGTCTGCCGTCCGGAAAACCCGTGCGCGTAAAGCCCGGCCCGGTAGTCGCTCCCCACGTTGCCCAGATCGTCAAGAACTCGCTTGCGGTCCCGGTCCGAAATCGGTCCGCCGAGCAGGCCCGCGTGCCGTTCCAGGGCTTCCGCCACGCGGCGAAAAGCCTCGGCGACTTCCGCGGAAACCTCGACCTCCGGCGCTTCCAAACCGCCGAAAATCCCCCAGCAGAAGGACAAGAACCGCCGCAGAAAGTAGAGCGTCACCATCGAGACGCCGGAGCCCACCAGCGCATTGTTGGCGTCGTTCCACTCCGGCCGCTGCGTGTTCATCCACAAGCCGGCTTCGGGGATGTAGTTGAACAGCCGCGCCAGCACCAGCACCAGCAACTTCTCGGCCAGGTTCACGCGATACGGCGCGCCGTCCGCGCCCGGCAGAGCCTTTCCGTCCGCGCCCATCGCTTCCGCCCTCTGGCGGATCTCGCGATCCAGAGCGAAATCGAAGTCGATCGTGTTGCGCGGATCTTCGAGCAGCGCGCTGTACGGCTTGATGCGATACGGAACGTTGGCGTAGGTGAACACGCGTCGCGTCAGCAGCCCCGCCACGGCGCCGGGATGGTAGCGCGCCGAAACTTCCAGCAACTTCAAGAGGTAGATCACCTGGTGATCGCCCCAATAGCCGATGTAAGACCACGCGTCGTGCGGGTCCAGCACCTCCCAGTCGAAGCCGTCGCGCATGATGCGATATGGGTTGTAGCCATCGGCGGTGGAGGCGCCGGCAAACTTGAAGATCATGCTCTCGACGTAACCGGGAAACGACAGCGCCAGCGCTTCCCAGTTCTGGAAAATGTCGCGCCAGTTGCCTTGGTAGTTGAGGATCCTCTCGCCGTGCTCGGACTTCACTTCGATGGCGAAGATGTTCCACGGGCGGCTGGGATCGCCGTGACGCCGGCTGAACGTCAGCGGCAGGTATTCGTGCGCTAGCCGCTCCAGGTCCGGGTCGTCCTGCCCGCGCGCCAGATCGAGCAGCCGGCTATGCAGCAGCGTCTCCGGCAGCGCATCGAGAAATGCGGCCTGCCGCCCGGCTAATGCGTGGTTGGCCTTGCCGAGGAACGCCGCGAAGTCGGCGCGGGAAACCGCATACCCGCGATCCGGAATTCCGCCGCGCATCACATTGAACAAAGCGTTCGAGAAATGCCGGTCTGAGCTGAGATCGTCGCCGGTAAGTTGGAGACCGTCGGCGGCGGCCACGATGCGAACCAGGTTGCGCGTGCCGCGCTCGATATCCTCGTCAAGTTTCGACCTCACAGCCGCGACCGTCAGGGAGCGGTCAATGCCAATCGGAGCCGCGACCGTGAAACCAAGCACCGTGGCGCGGGCCGTCAGGCCTGCTGAGCCGAGAGTCGTCTCGGCTTTTCTTCCCTCCGCGGGGGCGTGATTTTCAACGGAGTTAGCGCTGCCCCCGAACGATCCCTCACCGCCAGACTTAAGCAGCCCGACCAAATTCGCCACGCCTGCCGCGTCCTGATCCACCTCCGCCACCAGCGTCCACTCTTTGCGCCCGCCCGCCCCAAGCACCACCCGCGCGTTGACGAAATACGCACCGCGGCGCCCGCGGATCAGCGTTTCCTCATCCACCGCCTCCCCGCGCCGGAAGCGATCGAGTTGCGCCGCGCACAGCAGCCGGCGCGCCGGTTCGAGGCCCTCCGACCAGACCGTAGTCGCGCGCAGCGCCTCGTTCGGCTCGGGCCGGTCGGCTGGAATGGAGCTGAGCTTGAAGAGACCCAGACCGGTTTCGGAGTCGAGTTCGTTTTCCTTGTAGCCATCCGCCAGCGTGCTGTATTCCATTTGGAACCGGCGCGTGAGGCCGTGCGGCAAGAGGTTCTGGATGCCGTCCAGTAGATCGATCTCCACCGGCTCCGCTCCCAGGTTCACCAGCGTCGCGCGCCGCACGAAGCCGAAACGGTCGCTCGTCATCCACGCGCAGGAAAAGGACAGACCGAGATCGTGGTTTACTTCCTCGAATATGATCTTGTTGCTGTAGACGCTCTTCGACAGGCTCCGGGTAATGCCATACAGACCTTCGTACCGCTGCGAGAAAGGCTCCCACATCGCGGTATGCCCGGTGCGCCCGCCGCGCGCAACCAGCAGGATGGTCTTGCCGCCGGTCTGGTCCTGGCTGTCATGGATGCGGTCGTCCGTGTAATAAGGGAACAGCGCGTGGTCGGGATCCCTGCGGCCGGCGGTCAGCGCGCCTGTGCTCGAGACGAACATCCAATGATCCGAGTCGCTGACCAGGCTCATCAGGAACGGCGCCATCGCATCGTAGTTGACGATCCGGTAGAAACGCTCGCCGCCAGTCTCGATGGCCCCGCCCTCCACCGGTGGGGCATGCTTTAGCTTGCCCCCGATGATTAAAGAATTCTGGACCTTGACGTCGCCCAGCACACTCACTGCTTCTCCTTGACTGCGGGAGCGACCGGCGAATCGTAGCTCGGTGAGGTCGGCCCGGCCGGCATCAGCTCCGGGTACAACGTCTGCATCGCCAGCTTGGCCTTGCGGCCCTCGGAGAATAGTCCCCAGTGACCCTCCGTCCCGCTGCCCTTCCAGGGCTCGTCAAACGCCTCGAACCAGAACAGCGTCACGTCGTTGGCTTTCGCCCACGCGGTCAGTTCCTCGTAATAGCGCTTCTGCTTCTTTTCGTCGCCGGCCCGCGGGGCGTGCTGGTTGCCAACGGTGTAGGAAGCCCAGCCCGCTTCGCCGAGAACGATGGTTTTCCCCGGATGCGCCTTGCGCACGCTCTCATAGTTCTTAATAGTCGAAGGCATGGCCGTGTCGATGTCCTCGTGGCCCCACATCGGATACGTGTGCATCACGATGAAATCAACCGCACTCGCCAGTTTCGCATCCGGCTTCTGCCAGTAGAGATAGTCGTCGGCGACCGTGACCGGGCAGCTAACCGCCTTCCTGACCTGCGCAACGTACTCGAGCGCTTTTTCCTCGGTCAGTTTGTGATCGGACCAGGTGACCAGAATCTCGTTGCCCACGGCGACCGCCAGCACGATGTCCTTGTACTCGTTAGCCAGGCGGATTCCCGTCGCCGTCTGCTGCGCGCTCTCGGCTTCGCGGCCCGGCCTGCCGTCCAGCCAAATGCCGAGCAGCACCTTGAGCCCGATCTTCTCGCGCCGGATCACTTCCAATACGTCCTGCGAGTGTTGATCTCCGCCGTAGAGACGGATGAGAGTCCAGTTCTTCTCCAGGATCTTGAGGTCTTCGAGAATCTGCGCCTGAGTCGGGAAGCGGTTCAGTTGCGGGTTCTGGCCCGCGCGATAGCCCGAGTAATCGATGCCGTTGCCTTGCCATTTCTGCACCGTCAGATCGGCCGCCAGCGCCGAAGACGCCATGGCGAACAGGCAAATCAATGCTCTCTTCATGCCTCCACCTCTCCCCGCCGCGCCTTCAGCTCCGCTTCGATCTTCACCATCAGTGGATCGTCTAGCGGATAGAGCATCATGGTGGCGGCTGCCAATACCAGCAATACGCACGGAATCCAACTCATGGAGAGGATGATCCCGTGGAGTGAGCGGCCGGTCTGCTCCACGTTTGCCACATACCCGTAGTAGGCCAGGATAAGGCCGAACATCCATGCGCCGATCGCCACGCCGATCTTGGTGCTGAAGATGGCTGAGGCAAACACCAGTCCCGTGGTGCGGCGACCGGTGCGCCATTCGGCATGGTCGGCCGTATCCGCGAACATAGCGAAGACCAGCGGCGAGTTGAACCCGATTATAAAGCTGGAAACGATCTGCAACGCAAAGATGAGCCAGAGATCCGAGGGCCCCGCCAGACAGAAGCCCGCGACGATCAGCCCTCCAACGCCGATCGCGATCATGAACAGCGGCTTCTTGCCGAACCACTTCGCCATGCGCGACGTGATCGAAACCGCCACCAGAAACGCCAGGCCGTTCGAGACCAGAAACGCTCCCAACAGATCCTGCCGTTTCAGGAAGTATTTGAAGTAGTAGACCGAGGCCGAACCCTTAATCACGAACGCCGCCAGCACCATCAGCAGCACGCCGACCAGCACCAGCCACGGCCGGCTGCCGAAGAGGTCGCCCAGATCGCGCTTGATGTCGGAATGCTGCTGCGCAGGCGGGGTGACCCGCTCGCGGGTGCTGGCGAAGCAGAGCGCCAGCAAGACGACCGCGAGAACGCCGTACAGCACCATGGTGAGCTGCCAGCCGCGCGCGTCGTTACCATTACCAAAGAACTTGACTAACCGCAGCGTGAAGAACTGCACGAACACTCCGGCGGTGAAGGCGCCAATGAACCGTATCGAGGAGATGGAGGTCCGCTCCTGCGAGTTCGACGTCATCACGCCCATCAACGCGGTGTAGGGAATGTTCACCGCCGTGTAAAGGAACATCAGGAGAGAGTATGTAACGTATGCATAGACCAGCTTGGCGCTGCCGCCAAGATTGGGCGTGGTGAAGGTTAGCACGCCCGCCACAGCCAACGGGAGGGCGAACCACAAGACATAGGGCCGGAAATGGCCCCAGCGCGTCTTGGTCCGGTCGGCGATAGCTCCCATCGCCGGATCCGCCACCGCATCCGCGATGCGGGTGACCAGCAGCATGGTGCCCACCGCCGCCGCGGAGATGCCGAAGACGTCGGTGTAAAAGATCATCAGGAAGAACTCGAACGTCTTCCAATAAAAATTCGAAGCCGCATCTCCCAAGGAGTATCCGATCTTCTCCTTGAGCGAAATGCGGTCTGCCAACGGAACCTTCTGTGTCGCTGCGCCCACGCCAACCTCCCCGTTCGGCGCCCTGAACATGCGCCAACAAGAGTCTAACGCCATTAGAGGATCTGAATCGATCGGGTGGGGTATGCTTTGCCAACGCCTGCGTGCGGGTGCGGACTTCAAAACGGGGATAAAGACATTGCTGCTCGCCCATTCGCACGGTACTGCCCCCCGCTGTCGTTCACCGCTTCCGCAAATTCTCTCAAGCCATTGTCCCCACGGGCTTTCGCGCTCTTCAGCACAATCCGGTTATCGCTCCGGCCAGCCCCATATGCCACAGTGAGATTGGGAAGCAGGCGGCTTGGGACAGCCCGCCTCGTTTCGCTTGGCCACCGGCCCCGTGGGCCCGATCGTGCCCACTTTTTGCGATCGTTTTTATTGTTTTCAATGACTTAACGCGCCGTTCGTGGGAACACTCGTGCCCACGCACCAGTGGGCGAACCTGGATCTGAAAGGAGGCTATCTCATTTTGGAAGGCAACTGAATCGTCCGGCCGGCAACCATGAAGGCGCCCCTTCCGAGATGATGAATCGTCCGCGGGCGTTTCACCGCGGGGTCGATCCACGCTTTGATTACTTCCAGGACGAAAAAGCAGTATTTGTTCGTCATCCTCGTATCGACGACCTTGCATTCGAGATTTGCATAGCATTCGTCGATGAGCGGTGCCTGGATTCGCCGCGCGGCCGTCGGCGTGAGACCAAATGTCGCGAACTTGTCGGTCTTTGCCCCGGACGTGTTCCCGCACCCCACCACCTTCGCCGCCAGCTTCACGGTCGGAATGTTGATCGCACATTCCTTGGTCGCCTTCAAAATGCCGAACGTGTAATTCCGGTTGCTGACCACGCAACCCACCAGTGGCGGCTCGAACTCCATCATCGTGTGCCACGACAAGGTCATGATGTTCGGCCGCCCCTTCCAGGCGGTCGTCAGCAGCACGACCGGCCCCGGCTCGATCAAGCCATAAACCTTGGACAAGGGAAGCGCTCTTTTGGCCATTTCGGTACCTCGGATAATCGACGATAGCCTTAATCTCGATAATAGGCCTCAGGACTCGATCGTGGCGCGGGCCGTCAGGCCTGCTGAGCCGAGAGTCATCTCGGCTTTTCTTCCCGCCGGACCTATGCGCATGCAACCCGCGCTGTATACCTGCTACGTTGAGCAAAGATGGCCACGATGCCAATGACAAAACTTCTCGAGACTCTTCCCCGCCCGTCCAGGCTTACCATCGCCGCCCTGGCGTTGGCGCTCGCTGTGGCGCCGGCCCTGGCGCAATCCGCACAACCGCCGCGGAAGCCCGCCGGCCCTTGGATGAACAAAACTCTTTCACCCGATCAACGCGCCGACCTTGTGATCAAAGCGCTGACGCTCGACGAAAAGATCTCGCTGCTCCATGCCAACGGCTGGGAGATGGGCGGTCCCGAAACGTTGCCCCTCAGAGCGCTCGGCAATGCCGGATTCATCGCGGGCATTCCCCGTTTCGGCATTCCCGATCTGCAGATGGCGGACGCCACGGTCGGCGTGACGCACTCATCGGTGTTCGGCCGCTATTCCACTCCGCTGCCGTCGACCATTGCGGAAGCTTCGAGCTGGGATGTCGATCTGGCCCGCGAATACGGCTCTCTCATTGGCCGCGAGTTGCGCGACCAAGGCTACACCATGACGCTCGGCGGCGGTGTCGACCTCACCCGCGAGCCGCGCAACGGCCGCAACTTCGAGTATCACGGCGAAGATCCGGTCCTGGCCGGCACGATGACGGGCGCCGAGATGAAGGCGCTCCAGGAGCAACACATCATCGGCGACCTCAAACACTACGCCATGAACGATCAGGAAAGCGGACGCTCTTTCGTCAATGTGAAGGTGGGCAAGCGGGCCATGCGCGAAAGCGATTTGCTCGGCTTCGAGATTGCCCTCAAGGGGTCTGGCGCGGGCGCGGTGATGTGCTCGTACAACCTGGTGAACGGCGATTACGCCTGCGAGAACGACTATCTCCTCAACCAGGCTTTGAAGAAAGACTTTGGCTTTCAGGGTTTCGTCATCTCCGACTGGGGCGCCACGCATAGCACAGCCAAGGCGGCCAACGCCGGTCTGGACCTCGAGATGCCGGAAGCCGATTACTTCGGCGAGGCTCTCAAGAAGGCGGTGGAAAGCGGGGAGGTTCCCGTGTCCCGCCTCGATAACATGGCGCACCGGATCCTGCGCAGCGAGTTTGCGGTGGGGCTGTTCGACAACCCGCCGGACCGCCGCGTGCCCGATGTGTTTCATGGCCTCGAAGTGGCCGAGCGCGTCGCGGAACAGACCATCGTTCTCTTGAAGAACGCGAACGGTCAGTTGCCTCTGGCCGCATCGAACATCCACTCGATCGCCATCATCGGATCGCACGCGGACGTGGGCGTGCTCTCCGGCGGTGGCTCCGGGCAGGTCGATCCCATCGGCGGCAACGCGATTCCCTGGGCGGTTTCCAACGGCCAGGTCTGGCACCGCTCGTCACCGTTGAAGGCGATTCGCGCCAAGGCGCCAGGCGCCAAGGTCGCATACGATCCGGGCACGGATACGAACGCGGCCGCGGCCCTGGCTAAAGCATCCGACGTGGCTATCGTATTCGTCAATCAACCAACCGGCGAAGGCGACGACGTGCGCAGCCTCTCGCTTCCTGACCAGCAGGACGCTCTCGTCAGCGCCGTCGCCGCGGCCAATCCGCACACCATCGTAGTGATCGAATCCGGCGGCGCAATCACCATGCCGTGGATCGACAAAGTCAGCGCGGTGCTGGAAGCCTGGTATCCCGGCACTCGCGGCGCCGAAGCCCTCGCCGGCATCCTCTTCGGCGACGTGAACCCATCCGCCAAATTGCCCGTCACCTTCGCGAAATCGGAAGCGGACCTGCCGCACCCGGTCGAGATGCTGCAGCCTCCGCCGCGCCAGGGCGAAGAGGTCCCGATGTTCCCCGGCGCTCCCTGGAAGGTCAATACCAGGCGGTTCGATATCGAATACGACGAAGGACTCCTGGTCGGATACAAGTGGTATGACGCCAAGAACAAACAGCCGCTCTTTCCGTTCGGCTATGGACTGTCTTACACCACCTATAGCTACTCAGGCCTGAAGGCGTCTTCCGCGCAGGTCACGTTCGACGTGAAGAACACCGGCAAGCGGGCCGGAGCCGAGATCGCCGAGGTGTACGCCACTCTTCCCCTGGCCGCGGGTGAACCGTTCCAGCGCCTGGTGGCATTTAAGAAGATTGCGCTCGAGCCCGGCGAATCCAAATCGGTGACCCTCGATCTCAACCCGCACTATCTGTCCATCTTCAATGAGGACAAGAATGGTTGGGAACTCGTGGCGGGCGAATACACGGTCGAAGTGGGCGGTTCCTCGCGCGACCTGCCGTTGCGCGGCACGTTCCGCACCGGGGACTAACGGAGTTTCCGCGCGGCAGGAACCGAGCGGCAATACTGAATTTGAGACCGAATCGGTGTACAATTACTAACACCGCGATTACACTTGTTCTTTCCCGATGCGGTCCTTTTTGGGGGTGCGATGGAAAAACCGGCGCAAAACATTCAAGACAGTTTCTTAAACAACGCGCGCAAGGACAAGATCGTCCTCACGATTTACCTGATGAGTGGCGTGAAGCTTTCCGGCCGGATCAAGAGTTTCGACAAGTACTCTTTGGTCCTGGAGACCAACAATCAGGAACAGTTGATTTTTAAGCACGCAGTTTCCACAGTGGTGCTACAGAAGCCTCTTCACTCCTTCAGCGGCAACTCGCAAACCACCGTTGCGAGCGGGACTCCGGCCGGCGCACCGAGTGTGCCGGTGCCCGCCGAATCGGAGGCATAGCACACGCCGGCGACCAGACCCTCCCGCGAGCGCGCCATCCTGGTGGGGCTGGAGTGGAAATCGCGCGCCGCTTCCGCGCGTTGGGGACCGGCGGGCAGCGAAGAGTCGCTCGACGAACTGGCGGAACTGGCTTCGAGCGCCGGCGCCGACGTGGTGGAGCGCGTGCTGCAATCGCGTGACGCGCCGCAAGCCGCTACCTTCATCGGGCCCGGCAAGGCCGCCGAATTGGCCGCCACGGTTGCCGCCGGGGAGGCAGACGTCGTCATTTTCGATCGCGAGCTCACCCCCACCCAGCAGCGCAACCTGGAAAAATCGATTCGCACCCGGGTTATCGACCGCACTCAGTTGATCCTCGACATCTTCGCCGCGCGCGCCCGCACGCGCGAAGGCCGGCTGCAGGTCGAACTGGCGCAGCTTAATTACCTGCTGCCCCGCCTGTCAGGGCGCGGCGTCGAAATGTCCCGGCTGGGTGGCGGCATCGGCACCCGTGGGCCGGGCGAGACGCAACTGGAAACCGACCGCCGGCGCATCGCCCACCGGATCCAGAAGATCAAACTCGAACTGGAGAGTGTGCGCACCGGCCGCGCCATAAACCGGCGGCGCCGCAGCGCGGTTCCGCTGGCCACGCTGGCTCTCGCGGGTTACACCAACGCCGGAAAGTCCACCCTCTTCAACCGGCTCACCCAGGCCACTGTCCTCGCCGACGCCCGCCTGTTCGCCACGCTCGACCCCACCGTCCGCCCGCTGCTGCTCCCTTCGCACCGGCGCGTTCTGGTCAGCGACACAGTCGGCTTCATCCGCAACCTGCCCACCACCTTGGTGAAAGCGTTTCGCGCCACGCTCGAAGAGATTCAGGAGGCCGCGCTGGTGCTGCACGTGGTCGACATGGCTTCGCCTTCCGCCACGGAACAGGCCGCGCGCGTTGGCGAGGTGCTGGATGAAATTGGCGCCGCCCACGTCCCGCGCATCCTGGTGTTGAACAAAATGGACCGTGCCGGAGCGGCAGCCGAGCCGCTCGTGCGCCGCCTTTCGGCCACCGGTCCCGGTCAAACCGGCGGCGCGGTCGCTATCTCCGCCTTGACGGGAGAGGGCATCGGCCGCCTGTTGGACGCCATTGACGCGGCGCTCCCGGTAGATCCCACGCTTTCGGTAACCCTCCGCATTCCCGCGGCCGACGGCGCCACCCTCGCGCTGCTCCACCAGTTCGGACGGGTGATCAAGACCCGTTACTCCGGTAACCACTGCGTCGTGGAGGCCACCATCCCCGAGTCGCTCGAAGGGCGCTTGCGCCGCGCCGGCAAATTGGCCTGATGGAGGGGGTTACGCACCTTCCCGCATTTGAGGGCAAGTACGGTAACAGAATCCACAGGCACTGTGGAAAACACTGTGGGAAAGCGGCTCTTCGCAAGCATTAAACTACCATTAAAAAAGCACTTACCACGTTTTGCCGCAAGCGGCAGCATATTTCATTAAACGCTTTGGAATAAGTTGCTTGACACCAGACCGCCGCGAACACCAAATGCATTACACATTGGTTAACACGAGCGGCTGGTGGTGGAGTCGGATTTCCACATGGCTACTCAGGGGAATACCCTATGCCACCACCCCCACACAGACAAGTAAAATGGTCTGTTACACTGTACCTTGTTGGCGGCGTAGCTCAGCTGGCTAGAGCGACGGTCTCATAATCCGTAGGTCCGCAGTTCGAGTCTGCGCGCCGCCACCATTTCCCTGCAATAACTTGCGAGCGTTCCCGGTCCGGCGCCACCCCGCTGCGGCCGGCCTTCGATTAGGATATAGCGGTCTTTTTATAACATATGGAGATGGATCCCGCTCTCCGCCGCGCCTGGACTCAGATCGTCACGGGCGACGATTACGACGAGCACATGGCCAGAATCGGTCAAGCTCAAGCGGGCGCCGGCCTTACCTGCCAGATCCTCCGTTCCGCCGAGCCACCTGTGGGCGGGCGCGTGGTAATCGCTGGCGCCGGCACCGGGCAAGCGCTCGATTACGCGGATACTGCCCTCTTCCGGCCGTTCCGCCTGACCTTCACCGACCTGAACCCGGCATTCCTTGCGCGCCTTGCGCAGCGCCTGGCGAAGCACGGTCTGGCCGCCACCGTGCTCGAAGACGACATCGAACAGACGGCGATCGAGCCCGGACCGGATCTGCTTCTGGCCACGCTGCTGCTGGAGCATATCGATTGGCGCCGCGGCGTCGAGCAGCAGTCTCGTAACGCCATTTCCACAGAAGACGTCAGGGCGCTGAGAAAGCAAGGCGGAGTCTCTCAGCCAGATAGGCTCCTGAATCCCGCCTATTTTCGCGTTCGCAAAAAGTCTTGACTTGTTC